>Ga0180732_1000053_pt1 | contig 124839 bp, 118 predicted proteins | sample KR11_01MetaG_FD_148674 | JGI IMG/M metagenome (GOLD analysis project Ga0180732, IMG submission 148674) | Groundwater microbial communities from the Olkiluoto Island deep subsurface site, Finland - KR11_0.1 MetaG | ecosystem: Environmental > Aquatic > Deep subsurface > Groundwater | place... | reverse complement strand
TGTGGAATTAACCGACAGATTAATTGAAGCCACCATGAAAACGCTTATCAGTCAGACTCCACTGGTTTTACAGAACCCAAAAGACTATGATGCCTGGTCTGAAATCATGTGGGCCGGAACAGTCGCACACAACAATCTTTTGAATACTGGCAGAATCGGTGATTGGGCTTCACACGATATTGAACACGAAATCAGCGGAATTTACGACATAGCCCATGGCGCCGGGTTAGCGGTGGTGTTTCCCGCCTGGATGAAATATGTCTGGAAGCATGACGTCAGCCGCTTTGTGCAATGGTCGGTGCGTGTTTGGAATGTCGAAATGGATGTCTTCAACCCTGAGGCAGTGGCTCAAGCCGGTATTGAGAGAATGGAAGCCTTCTTCCAATCAATGGGTCTTGTTACGCGCCTTTCAGAGATGGAAATTCCAGCCGATCGTATTGATGAAATGGCCGCCAAATGCACGAATAGCGGCAAGCGCAGCTTTGGCAGCTTTGTGAAGCTTGGATATGAAGATGTGCGCAAGATTCTAAATTTGGCTGCTTGAAGCACAAAAAATCATTTAGAACTACTGTAAATTGCCAAGAATTCGACCGGTTGCATGACGGGTATGAGAGGGGGTTGAAAATCCTTGATGTTCCGTGTGATCAAATAATCTGCCTTGCATTGCAAGGCAGAGCTCATTTGAACGGCATCTTCAAAATCGTTGTAGTCCAAAATTAATGCTTGTTTGATAGTCGATTGATCAACAGATGCTACTTTGAAAATTTGAAGAAGATCGGAGACTACCGCTTTTGCATTCTTTGCTGTTTGATCTTTTTTTATTATGTTAAAAAGTGTGGGAAGACTATGGGAGGCGACAAAACCAATTACCTTGCCAGATTCAATTAAGCCTAAAACGCGAGCTGAAAGCTCATAAAACGGCTCTCGCTTGTAAAAAACATCCAATAGGATATTTAGGTCTATGAGAATAACAGGTTTAGCGGGCGTATTTTTCATCAAGATGTTTCTTGTAATCTTCAATTGTTACATCTTGAGACAAGATGCCGCTTAACTTACTGACAATTGTAGTGTGCTTTCCGGGATTTTGGTCAGGGATGTGTCGTAAATAGGCATCAATTAAATCAGTTAATGTTGTCCGGTTCGAAGCAGCATATTGTTTTAAATTGTTTAGTAAATCTTGGTCAACCCTCACAGTTAATTTTGTTTTTTGCATAATTCACCTCTTGCCGTACATAATATCATAAATTAGTACGGCAGTCAATTGTTTTTTAGAAGTGGCGCCTATTGTGTTTATCGGAATTAAGTCATAAAATGCCTGTTGATGGATCACACACTAGAAATTTCATCCAATTAGGTCTAGCAATTATCGGTGAAAGGCAAAAATAGTGGCAGAAAAACCTTTAGTCGGAACTGATGACCAGGGAAAGCGTCCCACTGTTAAAGACCTGCCCCGCAATGTGTGGGCGGTTGGTTTTACCAGTTTCTTTATGGATATTTCAAGCGACATGGTGCTGAACATTCTGCCGCTGTTTCTGGCAAACGTTTTGGGGGTTCAAACCAGTGTGATTGGCTTGATCGAAGGCATCGCAGAAGCCACCGCCAGCATTCTAAAGATGTTTTCTGGTTGGCTTTCTGACAAATTACACGGACGTAAATGGCTGGCCGTACTTGGCTATGCATTTTCAGCTCTCTCGAAACCTTTCTTTTTTCTTGCCAATACCTGGGGATTGGTGGCGGGTGTGCGTTGGGCAGATCGGGTGGGCAAGGGAATCCGCACCGCGCCGCGTGACGCACTGGTCGCGGATTCAACCCCCACGGCCCTACGCGGATTGGCCTTCGGATTCAACCGGGCCATGGATAAAGCAGGGGCTAACCTTGGCTTGCTCATTGCCGCCCTGGTAGTCTGGCTGGCGCAGAAAAATACGCTTGCCCTCACTCGATCCACTTTTCAGACGCTTGTGTTGATCAGTCTCATCCCGGCTGTACTGGCAGTTCTTACACTGGCACTCGGTACTAAGGAAGTTAAAGTTGCCGGGGTTCGTGAAGCGCCGAAGTTTTCATTCAAAAACATGGGTAAACCCTTCACAATATTTCTGATTATTGTCAGTATCTTTACTCTTGGCAATTCTTCTGATGGGTTTCTCGTGCTACGAGCTCAGAACTTAGGTCTTTCGGTGGTGGGTATTTTGATCATGCTGGCAGCCTACAACCTTGTGATTGCGCTGATTGCCACCCCAGCCGGATCATGGTCTGATCGCATTGGCCGCAGGCGCTTGATTATCGGCGGCTGGTTGGTATATGCAGCCATCTATTTTGGCTTTGCTCTGGCACAATCCGCGTGGCAGGTGTGGGTTCTCTATATTGTTTACGGCATCTATTATGGGCTGGCATTCGGTACCGCCAACGCTATGGTCGCGGATTTGGTTCCCGAAAATTTACGAGGGACCGCGTATGGCACTTATCATGCCGTGATAGGGTTGTTGGCATTTCCATCTTCTCTGATTGCGGGCATCCTTTGGCAGGGTGTCGGCAGTTGGGACGGATTTGGCCCATCAGCACCATTTATTTTTGGCGGAGCTTTAGCTTTGATTGCCGCGCTCATGATGCTTTTATGGATGCCAAAGACTCAGCTACCAAAATAGTCAACAGATATTGCCACAAATTATCTCATTCAAAAAAGCTGCGAATTCTGCAGCTTTTTTGTTTAGTGGTCTCAATCAACACTAAAACCTTTCAAAACTCTAATGTAGTAATTTAAAAGTAATGTTATAAAAATTTACTTGTTACCTGCATCAATTGATACTAGGAGAGGATATAAAATGATACATCCAATCACACCCAATATTGCCAACACAGCCGTTTATTACGGCGCGACACTCGCCGCTGATAAAAATTCTGCTCCAAAAACTACTGTTACCAATAGTTCCGCTTCAGCTTCTGCACGCGGAGTACATGAAGATATAAAAGTCGGAATAACATCTTCTTCAGCCAAAGAGTCAGCGAATGGAACGCCTGGAATTTTGGAAAGAAATAAAATAAAAAATATTACGCCTCCTGAAACCATTGCAATAGCTTCTGTAGCGGTCAATACCCCTTCAGTTAACGCTTCGGTCAACTTGAAAGCAGAATCTGAAAAGGAATTTAAAGAAGCCAAGGCAGGCAAAGTTAAAGAATCTCCTGCCGTAAAGGCCAAAGAAGCCTTACAGATTTTAGCTTCTCAAGAGAGAGGTTCCCCGTCGATCATTACCTTGAAATCCTCGATCAGCCCGGAATCTGTTTTAGCTGCATACCGCAATAATTAGAAGGGTCACCTAATCTTGATTCCCCATCTTCTTATGAAGGTGGGGTTTTTAATGTTAAACTAACTCATCCAATATAGAAAATTATTAAAGTTTATTGATTATCTGCCGATAATATTAATTAGAGAAGCTGTATCCTTTTATTGTTATTGAGAGGTGAAAAGTGATTAGTCCAATTAACCGAGTTTCTTATCAGACGCCCAAACCTCAAGAGGTCAATGCCGCGGATCAAAAAACCGAAGTTGAAAAAGCAGAAGCCGCAAAGATGACTTCTGGGTCTCAACAAAATACGGCGCCTATCAGAGAAAACAAAGAATTTAGTGCAGAAGAAGTTAAACAGAAACCAGCCTCAGAAAGTGCTGAAGCTTTACGTACACTGGCTTCCAGAGAATCTGCTGCACCTCCACCGGCTCCTGAGAAAAATATTGTCAATGCAGACGCTGTTATTGCAGCCTACAAAAAATAATTTAATATTGTGAAGTTGTCAAAAACCGATTTCTTGATTTGTAGTGCACCCCATTAATTGGACAATAGTTAAGTAGAAAAGAAGGACTGAGTTCGGAATTGAACTGGACTCAGTCCTTTTAGTTTAACCTTAATTCTGTGGTTGTTGTAGTAATCAATATACTCAGATAACTCCTTTGTGAACTGTTCAATCGAAGAGAACCTCTTGTTATAGTAGAACTCAGACTTGAGAATACCGAAGAAGTTTTCCATAACGCTATTGTCATAACAATTTCCTTTTCTGGACATACTTTGTCGAACACCCTTGTCTTTAAGCATCTTTTGGTAGGCTCGCATCTGGTAATGCCAACCTTGATCCGAGTGCAAAAGCAGATGAGAATCATTTGGTATCTTCAGAAAAGCGCTTTGAAGCATATCTGTAATTTGTTGAAAATTAGGGCTTTTTGAGAGGGTATAGCTGATGATCTCACCATTGAACAGGTCTAGAATTGGGGAAAGATAGAGCTTCTGGTCAAAAAGCTTGAACTGTGTGATATCAGTGACCCATTTTAAGTTGGGTTTCATCGCTTTGAAATCGCGTTTCAAGAGATTAGGAGCAATCTTTCCAACTTCACCTCGATAAGAATGGTACTTCTTTACTCTTAGCATACATGTGAGATGGGCCAGTTTCATCAGCCTCATAACTAATTTGTGATTTGTGGTGAACCCTCTATGACGCAATTCAATCGTGACTCGCCGATAGCCATAGCGGCCTTTATTCTCAACACAGATCTGTTTAATGGCTTCTTGTTCTCTGGAATGCTTTTCAGGCTTATCCAGATGCTTTAGATGGTAGTAATAGCTGCTCCTGGGGAGTTTGGCTGTTATCAGGAGCTTTTCCAGAGGGTATTTCTGCCTTAGTTCAGAGATAACAGCTATCTGCTCTCTCTTTCGCGCTTTTCCCGTTCTGCAACCAAGGCGTTCAGTTTTTTTAGGTATTCATTCTCTATTCGCAGGTTCAAATTCTCTTCTTCCAGCTCTTCCAACCTGGTCTTTGGAGGTTTTGGTTTCTGAACCCTAGGCTTTCTGCTCTTTTTCTTATTCTCTAATCCCTCTATGCCATTTTCCAAGTATCTTTTCTCCCACTCCCAAATTGACCTATTAGTTATTCCTAATAGTACACCTGTCTCTGTGAAAGATAATTGGTTTTCATGCATATAGTTCAATGCTTCAATTTTTTGTTGTGCTGTCCACCCATATGCGTGTGGGTATAACCCTTGTTCACCATGTTCTTGGTACCTTCTCAAACTCACCTGCAATACCGTCCAACTAATGTTGCATTGTTTCGCTATTTGATTAATGCTATATCCTGACTCTACTTCTTTTATTGCTCTTAATAGCTCTTCCTTGCTGTATTTCGACATTAAAACTGCACTCCTTTCCGTTGGTGGTGTCCAACTTTTGGGGTGCAGTTCAGATTGAGAAATCGGTTTTTGCATTAACAATTCGTTCTCTATTCTTTCGTGTTCCTGTAGTGATCTTGCAGACTGCGGTAGCGCAGTTCTTTTTGTTGAACTGCTCTGATGGCTGCAACGGATGCTGCCGCCGCGGATAAGGTGGTCAGCAGAGGCACATTGGCAGCGACCGCTGCCGCACGTATCTGCGCACCGTCGGTGTGGGTGTGTGCTCCCAGCGGCGTGTTAATCATCATCTGTACCTCTCTATTTTGGATCAACTCCAGCGGGTTTGGAGACCCCTCTCCAATTTTGAATATTGACTTCACGGGCAGTTCGGTTTTGGCGAAAAAGGAGGCCGTACCCGGTGTGGCGAAAATTTCGAATCCCAAACGGATAAGATTCCTGGCCAACTTGAGCGCAGCGCTTTTATCAAAATCGTTGACGCTGATCATCACTGCGCCGCTCTCGGGCAGGGGAGAACCTGCTGCGATTTGCGATTTGGCAAAAGCGTGCCCAAAATGAGAAGCATGGCCCATCACCTCGCCGGTGGATCGCATCTCAGGACCCAAAATAATGCTTGAGCCCGGCAGCTTTTTGAAGGGCAGTACAGCTTCTTTGACAAAAAATCCGTTGACAATCGGCTCTTCAACCAGGCCTATTTCTTTCAGGCTGCTGCCTGCCATGACCTGGGCAGCGGCATATGCCAGGTTGCAACCGGTGGCTTTACTCGCAAAGGGGATTGTGCGCGAGGCGCGCGGGTTGACTTCCAAAACATAAACGGTATCGTCTTTGAGGGCGAATTGCACATTCATCAATCCGCGCACACCCAACGCAAGTCCAAGCTGCTCGGTGTATTCACGCATGATGCCCAGGTGAAAGGCGCTGACCTTGTAAGGCGGCAGCACGCAAGCAGCATCGCCGGAGTGTACACCTGCTTCTTCGATATGCTGCATGATTGCGCCGATGACTACCTGCTTGCCGTCACACACTGCGTCCACGTCAATTTCGTATGAATCTTCGAGAAATTTGTCGATTAAGATGGGTTTGCCTGGGGCAGCTTCAATGGCTTTTTCAATAAACCCTTCCAGCGCGGACTCGTTTTCGACCACGGCCATGGCGCGCCCTCCCAATACAAAAGAAGGCCTTACCAGCACCGGGTACCCCAAGATTGCCGCCACTTGATGCGCTTCGGCAAACGAACGCACGATGCCGTTCTCGGGCTGCGAAATCTCTAGCTTTGAGAGCAATTGGGCGAATGCTTCACGGTCTTCTGACAGTTGAATTGAACTTGAAGGCGTGCCGATAATCTTGACTCCGGCAGCTTCAAGACCGGCGGCCAGGTTGAGCGGCGTCTGACCTCCCAACTGCACAATCACACCTTCCGGTTTCTCGCACTCCACGATGTTGAGCACATGTTCAAGGGTCAGCGGCTCAAAATAAAGCCGATCCGCGGTGTCATAATCGGTTGAAACCGTCTCCGGGTTGCAGTTGACCATGATGGTCTCAAAACCCATTTTCTGCAGAGCAAAAGCCGCCTGGCAGCAACAATAGTCAAACTCAATACCCTGTCCGATGCGGTTTGGCCCGCTGCCGAGGATCATGATCTTGCGCGCGTTGGTGGGCTGGGATTCATCTTCCGTCTCGTAGGCGCTGTAAAGATAGGGGGTGCGGGCGGCAAACTCTGCAGCGCAGGTATCTACACGCTGAAAGGTGGGCAAAATATTATTAACCTTGCGAATCTGCCGAATCTCACTGCCATCCAGCCCCGTCAGACGGCCGATGTGCGCATCAGCAAAGCCCAGTCGTTTGGCGCTGCGCAACAGGGTGGTAAATTCTCTTGATTTTGGATTGCATGCAGCGACTGCCGTTTCGAGGTCAATGATTTCTTGCAGTTGCGCCAAAAACCAGGCATCATATCCGCTGGTCTGGCTGACTTCATTGATCGTTCGTTCACAACGCAGCGTTCGATAGACCTTGAACAGCCTGTCTGCAGTCGGAATGCTTAATTCTGAAAGCGATTCAAGTACAGGGATATTGGCACTATGCGTACCGCTTCCGTCCAGTGCGTCGGCGCCAATCTCCAACGATTGAACGGCTTTGTTCAATGCCTCCGCGAAGGTGCGACCCAGCGCCATCACTTCTCCCACGGATTTCATCTGCGGACCCAGCACGGCATCCACGCCGCTGAACTTCTCAAAATTCCAACGCGGAATCTTGACCACTACATAATCCAGCGAAGGTTCGAAAGAAGCTTTGGTTTGACCGGTAATATCATTGGCGATTTCATCCAGTGTATAACCTACTGCCACCAGCGCTGCCAGCTTGGCAATCGGAAACCCCGTCGCCTTCGAAGCCAGCGCCGAAGAGCGGCTGACGCGCGGATTCATTTCAATCACCGCCACCCTGCCGGTCTTGGGGTGGACGGCAAACTGCACATTTGAGCCGCCAGTTTCTACCCCAACCGCAGTGAGCACGCGGTGAGCCATATCCCGCAGCACCTGGTATTCGCGGTCGGTGAGCGTCTGGGCAGGCGCTACCGTGATGCTGTCGCCGGTGTGCACGCCCATCGCATCCAGGTTTTCGATGGTGCAGATGACCACGAAGTTATCTGCCTTGTCGCGCATCACTTCCAGTTCATATTCCTTCCAGCCCAGCAGACTTTCTTCCAGCCAAGCCTGACCGATTGGTGATTCCTCCACTGCAAGGGAAACTGCTTTTTCGAGTTGATCAACGGATGCCACCCACGAAGCGCCCGTACCGCCCAAAGCAAACGAGGCGCGCACCAGCAGTGGATAGCCAATCTCTCCCGCCAGTGCTGCCGCTTCCTCAACGGAGTGCGCTGCGCCGCCGTGTGGAATGGGGAGGCCGGCCTTAAGCATCGCGTCGCGGAATGCCAGTCTGTCTTCGGCGGCTTTAATTGCATTCAGGTTGGCACTAATCAATTGCACACCGTATTTTTCGAGCACGCCGTTCTCGCTCAAGGCCAGCGCCAGGTTCAGACCGGTCTGTCCGCCGATCACCGGCAGCATGGCATCCGGTTTTTCCTGCTGGATGATGGCTTCAAGCGCCTCGGCGGTCAGCGGCTCAATGTAGGTGGCATCTGCAATCTCGGGGTCGGTCATGATGGTGGCCGGGTTGCTGTTGACCAGCACCACGCGGTAGCCCTCCTTGCGCAGCGCCTTGACGGCTTGCGTGCCTGAGTAGTCGAATTCCGCGGCCTGGCCGATAACGATGGCGCCAGAACCGGGCACTAAAATGGTGTGGAGGTCAGTACGTTTTGGCATGGTTCCCCTCTTTTCTGATCATTTCAATGAACTCTGTGAAAATACCTTGCGCGTCATGCGGACCCGGTGCCGCCTCGGGGTGAAACTGCACGCTGAAGACCGGCTGGCCTTTCAGGCGCATGCCCTCCAAAGAGTCATCATTCAGGCTGCGGTAGGTGATCTCTACCTCGTCAGGGTTCAGGTCTTCAGGCACGACGCAGTAATTGTGATTTTGAGCAGTGATCAAAGCTCTGCCAGTTTGAAGCTGTAGCACGGGATGGTTGCCGCCATGATGACCGAATTTCAGGCGCCGGGTTTGCGCTCCGAGCGCGCGCCAGATCAACTGGTGACCGAGGCAGATGCCAAAGACTGGCAGGCCGCTGGCAAGCAATTCGCGGGTCGTGTTGACCAATTGGGGCAACCCGGCCGGGTCACCGGGTCCGTTGGAGAGGAAGACGCCGTCCGGGTGGGAGGAAAGGACTTCGGATGCCGGCGTGTAAGCCGGAAAGACTTTTACATCAGCGCCAAAACTGGCCAGTTGGCGCAGGATGTTGCGCTTGACGCCGAAATCGTAGACAGCGATTGTTAATGGATGGTCGTCGGCTGATGTAGATTGCCTCACCCATGCGCTGCCTGCGTCGCCCTGCCAGGTAAAAGCATTGGAGCAGGTAACTTCGCTTACCATATCGCGGCCGTCCAGACCGGGCCAGGCGCGAACCTGCTTGAGAAGTTCATCTGCAGGTGTACCGCAAGTGGAGAGCGCCGCCTTTTGGGTGCCGCCGTCGCGCAGTTTGCGCGTCAGCCAGCGCGTATCCACGCCGCTGATGCCGGGCACGCCATGAGTTACCAGCCATTCTGCCAAAGAGGATTTCGCGCGCCAATTTGATACATAAGGGCTCAAACTGCGTGTGACCACCGCCGAGACCTGCGGCTTTGCAGATTCATCGTCCTCCGCGTTGACCCCCGTGTTGCCAATATGCGACGTGGTGAAGAGAATGCCCTGTCCGCTGTAGGAAGGGTCGGTGATGATCTCCTGATATCCGCTCATGCTGGTGTTGAACACCAGTTCAAACACGGCGTCAGCCCTGGCGCCAAAGGCATCTCCGTTGACCACCGTTCCATCTTCCAATACGAGTGTTGCTTTATCTGTCATCTTTTGATTCCTTGTTATTAAATTTCTTAAAATTGTTTTTTCGTGTATTTCGTGTATTTCGTGTTTTTCGTGGTGATGGTTTTAAAGAAAACACGAAATGAGACATACAAAAAAAACAGTCCCTCGTTGAGAAGGACTGTTTGGTGTATCAATCGACTTGTCATAGGATTGCTGCGCCTATGCCGCCCACGAAAACCAAAAACGTCTGCCTTCTCGCTTGAAAAGGGGTTGTGTTCGTCGGTTTCGTCGCAAGTTCAGTTGTCTAGACATATTGGACGTTATTCTACCACAAGCATGACAAATGTCAATTGACATAATAAAAACGAGTTGTCTATACAACCCTTGACAGAATGCCAAATCGGCATAAAATTAGTCCAATATGAGAAACCACGAGCACATCAAATTCCGCCAAAAACCAGGGAGATTCATCGCTGGCGGACGTCGCGCCATCATTAATATGATTTTCTGAGAGAGCCTTTTGAGGCTCTCTTTTTTTGAAACCTGTAAGGTCGACCGCGACCAGAAAGGATCTGAAATGCTGCGTCTACCAGGATTAATTGACCCTCACGTGCACCTGCGTGAACCGGGTGCCACCTATAAAGAAGACTGGATGAGCGGCACCGCCGCTGCTCTGGCTGGCGGATTCACCGCCGTGCTGGCCATGCCAAACACAGCGCCGCCGGTTTGTGATGAAGAAACGCTCTCGCTTGCTTTAACTTTGGCCAGCCAGAAAGCTCACTGCGACTACGCCCAATTCGTTGGGGCGGGGGCTGACAACGCTATAAAACTTCCCAAACTGGCCAAGAAAGCTGCAGGGATGAAGATGTACCTCGACCAGACCTACGGTCCGCTGCGTCTGACGGATCAAGCTGCCTGGCGCAAGCACTTTGAACGCTGGCCAATTAACAAACCTCTTTGCGTGCACGCCGAAGGCGAGACCCTGGCCGCTGTGCTCAAGCTGGCCGTCGAAATGAAGCGCCCCGTCCATTTTTGTCACGTTTCACGCAAAGACGAAATTCTGCTGATCCGTGCCGCCAAAGAAAGGGGCGCGCCGGTCACCTGTGAGGTCGCGCCGCATCATCTCTTTCTCACCGAAGCGGATATCCCCGCCATTGGAAGCGGAAGAGCAGAAGTGCGTCCGCGCCTGGCAAGTCTGGCAGACCAAAAAGCCCTGTGGGATAACCTGGATGCGGTTGATTGTTTTGCCAGCGACCACGCACCGCACACCCTGGCTGAAAAAGATGGTGCCACACCTCCGCCGGGTTTTCCGGGTCTTGAGACAGCGCTACCTCTTTATTTGACCGCCGTGAATCAAGATCTTTTGTGTCTTGAGGAGTTAATTGACCTCTGCTATACCAACCCTCAACGCATCTTTGGGCTTCCCGAACAGCCTGATACCTGGGTTGAGGTGGATGAAAACGCTGTCTGGCCTATCTACGGCGAGGACTTACATTCGCGCGCTGGTTGGACGCCCTTTGAAGGAAGGCTGGTGCAGGGCAGAGTCTCTCGTGTAGTTATACGCGGTGAGGAAGTTTTTAAAGACGGACAGGTTTTGAGCCAGCCAGGTTTTGGCCGCGACTTGAGAGCAATCATCCAATAATCAATCTTTTATAAAGGAGCAACATGACCATTCAAACTGCAACCCTCAATCAAGCGAACCCCTATTTACCTTTTGGCGACCGCCAGGACGCACCCTTCTATGGAAAAGACATTCTCTCGGTTAAACAGTTCAGCCATGCCGACTTGAATTACATTTTCGGTGTGGCGCATGAGATGCAAGAAATGGTGCGCCGCGTGGGTACCTTTGACATGCTTAAGGGCAAGATTCTCACCAACCTTTTTTATGAGCCCTCAACGCGTACATCCTCCTCATTCACCGCTGCTATGGAGCGATTGGGCGGCAGCGTAATCCCCATTAGCGAGGTGCGCTATTCCTCCGTGGCCAAAGGGGAATCATTGCCTGACACCATCCGTTCGCTGGAATGCTACTCGGATGTGATTGTGCTGCGCCACCCTGAAACCGGCTCAGCCGCCCTTGCTGCGCAATACGGACGCAAGCCTATCATCAACGCCGGCGACGGTACGGGTGAGCATCCCACCCAGGCGCTGCTGGATCTTTTCACCATTCTGGAAGAAATGGGCCGTGTCAACGGGTTGACCATCACCATGCTCGGCGATCTGAAATACGGACGTACCGTGCATTCGCTGGCCAGGCTGCTCACACTTTATAATGTAAAACTCAATTATGTCTCACCCGAATTGCTGCGCATGCCGGCAGATGTGGTCAAAGAGATCGGCGACAAGCTCATCCCGCAGGCAGAATATACCAGTCTGGATGAGGTTCTTGCCCAGACGGATGTGCTCTATGTCACCCGTGTGCAAAAAGAACGCTTTGAGAACCCCGAAGACTACGAGAAAGTAAGGGGTTCTTATGTGATTACTCCCGAACTGATGACCAAAGCCAAAAGCGATATGATCGTCATGCATCCGCTGCCGCGCGTGGGCGAGATCAGCATGGATTTTGATGACGATCCGCGTGCGGCTTACTTTCGCCAGATGGAATACGGCCTGTATGTGCGGATGGCTCTATTGGCGCTGGTGCTGGGGAAGGCCTAGTTAATGGAGACCCAATCTTTCTTCTCTCGTTTGGAAGATCGAGCCCGCAAGCTGGATTCACTTTTGTGTGTGGGGCTTGATGCGCATCCCGCTGACTTGGCCGAAGACACAGCTTCAGCGGCGCGGGAATTTTGTCTGCGATTGATAGCAGCCACGCAAGACCAGGCAGTAGCCTTCAAACCCAACGCCGCTTTTTTTGAAGCTTATGGGGCAGAGGGTTGGCAGGCGCTTGCAGACGTTATTGATGCCATCCCCGAAGGAGTGCCGGTGATTCTGGATGCCAAACGCGGTGATATCTCTTCAACCGCTGAGGCTTACGCGCGAGCTGCTTTTGAATCGCTCAAAGCGGATGCTGTCACCTTGAACCCCTATTTGGGGCAGGATGCGCTTACCCCTTTCATTAAAGACCCTGCTCACGGTGTTTTTCTGCTTTGCAAAACCTCCAATCCCGGGTCAGGTGATTTGCAGGACCTTCAGTTGGTCAACTCAGGCCACCCCATAACGGTCTACGAAAAGGTGGCCCAGCTTGCTGAAAAGTGGAATGCTCTGGATAACGTCGGCATTGTGGTAGGAGCAACCTATCCGGAAGCATTGCGCCGGGTAAGGATTCTGGCTCCCAATCTGTGGATACTAGCGCCGGGTGTCGGCGCTCAGGGCGGAGAGCTTTCATCCGCGCTGGCGGCAGGGCTGCGTGCAGACGGGCTGGGGTTGCTGGTGCCGGTATCGCGCCAAATTTCACGGGCGGATGATCCGCGGTTGGCAGCAGAACAGATCACTAACGACATTCGCCAGGCAAGACGTGATAATGCCGCGTCCAAGTCTGCTGAAGAGAGTCCTTCATATGTAAGCAACCTCGCAGAGGGATTGTTGAAAGCTGGTTGTGTTCAGTTTGGCAATTTCACTCTGAAATCAGGGCTGCAGTCTCCGATTTACCTTGATCTGCGCCGGCTGGTTTCAATGCCGTCGCTGCTGGCCGAAGTTGGTATTGCGTATAGTGTAATACTGAAAAAGTTACACTTTGATCGATTAGCCGCACTGCCTTACGCGGCGCTGCCCATGGCCACAGCCATCAGCCTGCAAAACGGCTGGCCGCTCATTTATCCGCGTAAAGAGGCGAAAGCTTACGGCACCCGGGCCGAGATTGAGGGTATTTATCAGGCAGGGGAGCGGACCGTCGTGATTGATGACCTGGCGACCACCGGAGAGAGTAAGTTTGAAGCGATTGAGAAACTCAAAAGCGCAGGTCTTATCGTAGAGGATGTCGTCGTGCTGATTGAACGCCAATCTGGCGCTACAGAATCGCTTGCCGGGGCAGGGTATCGGTTGCATGCTGTCTTTACTCTCACCGATCTGCTGGATTATTATCAAGCGAATCACAGTATTCCGAATGAGCAAATAGCAGCCGCTCGCGATTTTATTAAGTCAAGTTAGCAGCCAGACCCCCGCTGTTTCGAAAACAGCGGGGTCTAAAACTTGCCGAGGAAAATGAATCTGAAAGATTAGAAAAATGTATAAATCACTTCGCCCATTGATTTTTTTGAACGACCCCGAGCAAGCCCATCACGCCACCATCAACCTGCTGGCACTGGGCGGAAGTATGACGCTCGGACGTGCAGTGATTCGCGCCATGTTTCCCGTTCAGCATAACGGACCCGAGGTCAAGGCTTTTGGGCTGACCTTCCCTAATCCGCTGGGTATGGGGGCTGGTTACGACAAAGAAGGCACCGCCTGGCGTGGTTTAGCCTGCCTGGGTTTCGGACACGTCGAATTGGGCACCGTAACGCCGCGTCCGCAGCCGGGCAACCCCAAACCGCGTGTTTTTCGTTTGGTTGAAGACGAGGCCGTGATCAACCGCATGGGCTTTCCTGGCAATGGGGCGGAATCCATGCTGCGGCATCTCAATCACCCCAAACCGAAAGGACTGATACTGGGAGTCAATATTGGTAAAAACAAATCCACACCACTTGAAGACGCAGCCGAGGATTATGTCACTTTGGTGCGTGCTTTTGCAGCAAAAGCGGATTATCTGGCAGTCAATATCAGTTCGCCGAACACACCTGGTTTGCGCACCTTGCAACAACGCACGGCACTTGAAGCGCTGCTCAACCCTGTCGCTGCGGAACGATCCGCACAGGTAAAAGCACTCAACAAACCGGTGCCGGTGTTGGTCAAACTGGCGCCTGACCTGTCTGACCAAGAATTGGATGCTGCCCTCGAGGCAATCCGGTCCGCAGGAATGGATGGTGTGATCATTGGCAACACCACCCTCAGGCGAGACGGCCTGGCATCTAACAAAGCATTTGAAGAAGGCGGTCTGAGCGGCAAGCCTCTGAATGATCTGAATACCGCCATGATCAAAAAAGTTAATGCACGAACGCGTGGTGAACTTCCCATTGTGGCCAGCGGCGGGGTGATGTGCATCGCAGATGCCCAACGCAAACTGGATGCAGGCGCTGTTCTGGTTCAGCTTTATACCGGCTTGATCTACGAGGGGCCGGGGTTGGTGTGCAATATCTTAAACACGGGATTAAAATGAATTTAAGACCGAGATTAAGTATTCGTCAGCTCTTCGCTTTAACAGACTGACCGATAGATCACACAGACCGAAAACCGGCCAGGGTGGATACACTTCTGGTGGGCCGGGCAGCAGCTCGATCAATGCTATTAAGTCCCAATAGGGATGCCAAACCTCATCTCCGCAAATCGCAATGGCATGATCGCGCAGGCGGTCAGCAGCTTCAACCCCATACATTAGCATCAAGTTGAGGCGATTCCAGGCCAGGTCGAATGGCGCAGGTCCGCGGCAGGCATTCACCCAATCCACCACACCGCTCAGGGTTTCACCCTCCCAGAGCGTGTTCATGGGATGGTAATCACGGTGGATGAAGCAGTAGTTTGTGACAGGCGGTGGCTGGTTGACGATTTCTATGGCACGCTGCCACATCCCAGGTTGCGCAGTCCATGCGGGGACTTTGAGAGTCTTTACGTTGTTATAGCAAAAGTACTGCCAGCCAAAATCTGCGGCATCCAGCGCATGTAGGGGGAGCAGCACCGCGGCCATTTGCTTGAGCCAGCCGTCAAAATCCAGCGGATGCAAATTCACCTTGCCTGGGACAGCGGTCATCAAGACGGCTGGAACACCGCAGTTTGCACTTTGAGCATCCCAGGCGACCACTTCAGGCACGGGCAAGCCGCTTTGTTTTGTCATTTTTAATGCTGCCGCCTCATGGTCTGCCAGATCAGGTTCTGTTTGCAGCCATTCCTGGTTGGTTAACAGGCGCAGCACTAATTCATACACCTGCGACGTCTCACGGATTTGAATAGTGAAGAGGTCAGAAGAAGTGCTGCCCTGTAAACGGATGTATTCAATTATCTCAGCCTGGCTGCCAAGCTGGGATTTGATCCATTCAACAATAGGCTGGGTGAGACTTTTCATTGTTAATAATAATATTCCAGTTTTTCCATTTCAGTCAAAATTAACTGATTTTGACTGCCTGATATCGCATGATCGATTTCAAATTCTCAGGTTTGGTTTTGCGAACATCATTCAAATAGATGTCATGAGAGCAATGCACCGGGATGGCGTAGCCTTGCTGCTCGGCATAATCTTCCATAAGCTTGCCAGAGGCGTTCATTTTTTCATAAGCGCCAACGTGCAAATATTGAACGCATATACCATCCGCATGAGAGTCAAAACGAACATTTGCGAGTTGTTGTGCATCAACCTTATTCTGAACTTTCAAACGAGCGTGTGCCACTAGATCCACGGTGACATATTCAGGCTGCATCAACATCATCGTAAAGAAGAATTCCTTCTTTTCACGGTTGACCACCCATAATACTTCCATGGGCATAACGTGATAGTCTATATCGCTGGCAAGTCTCACCATCCATTTGAGTGTATAGGCTAGAGGGTAAAGCACACCTGCCGCTTGTTGAAACTGCAGCCCGTCAGGTTTGCCTTGGCCATCTACCATCAGATAGTTCATTGCTGGTACATCAACGATGGACGGTGAATTGCTCGAGGGATGGTAAAGGTGTTTCAACGTTTTTCGATGGTCAATTTTGATCATTATGTACCCTTTTTGATGGGCTGCCGAATAATGGTCTTGTTTTTCTCTGGCGCTACCTTGCGCGCATCGCTCATGTAGATCTCGTGATGTTTGCCATCAAGTTCATAGCCCTGGTCAATGGCATAAGCATGCATTTTGGCGATGGTTGGTCCCTCATCCGCATAGGGGCCGAAATACATGATTTGAACGCTCGTTCCTTCGTGATAGGTTTCAAGTCTGGCGATATCGGCCAATGGAGCTTTGCCTTTGGCGACCGCTTTGTTTTTGGCTTCTTCAAAAAGCGCAGGGGTGATGAAATCCGGCTGCACGATCATCATCGTCCAGTCCCAGTCGGATTTTTTGGCTGTGCTGAACGAACTCATATCCGGAACCCACCATAAACCTTCAAGCCCCATCACCGTGAAGTCCTTTTCAAGGACGGATTTACAGTGAAATTTGAGGGTATAGGCCAGGCTGTAAAGCGTTTGAATGGCTTCCACATAAACTGGGGCAGTATTCGGATCGCCGTGTCCGTCCACCATGATATAAGTCAGAGGGGGAATATCAATGATGCTATTCTCTTTGGCCGAAGGGGTATACAGTGATTTATATTGTTTCTTGAGGTCCAGTTTTTCCATTTTGTGAATTTCCTTTCAAATAGGCGTCTAAAAATTTCTCAGACCACTCCAGCTCGGTCTGGATGATGGCTATCGAGTATTCGAACATGGCCCGCACATGTGATGGAAAACCCGGGACGGTAAAAGCGGGGTGAGCCAAAAACGACTTGATCTTGGCAGCGAGAGAGGCCATGCGTTCTTGAAATGCGCTTTCTACTTCATGTGCAGAGAGCAGCGGCAGGCAAGACAGCCCCAGCAGAAAACGCATATTGTCGTGGTCTGCAATGGAGATGGCCATGTAAATGCCATCGTGCAGCACTTGATAACCCTGCGGGGTGGCGGTGAAGACCTTTTTGGCGGGTCCGCGGCCGGCAGCGGGTTGCAGGGCTGAGTCAGCCAGACCCTTCTTGACCAATCCTTTGAGAATGAAATAGATGGAAGAAAAGGCCACTTCCGTCCAGTCGCGCATGCCGCGTTCTTCAATGATCTGTTCGAGCTCATATCCGTGGCGGGGCTGCTCGGCAATCAGGCTAAGGATGGCGAGTTCGGCGTTGGTCAATTTATATTCTGTCATACGAATATTATAGTACTAAAATATTATTTGTCAATAGGGATTTTCAATAAAGTAGTAAAAAAGAATCCCACGCGGATTTGAATCCGCGTGGGTATTGATACATAATTATCAGATATAGATATTACTTTTTCGCGAAACTACTCAACTTAATCGCCTGGTCCAGAGCGTTGACCAATTCCTGTGCCTGGACGGGGGTGAGATACAAATGGCTCTCATCATGTAGAAAGACTTTTTCTACTTCTGCACATGATTCTATTATTTTCAGACAGATGTTATCTTCGTAGCCGCAATCGTCAGACTCAAAGAACACTTCAACTTGTAAACTATCATCGAGAAGCAAGATCGGTTTCATCTATTGTGCCTCCGGATTTAGTATAGTCCAATCGCATTTAAAATTCAACGGTTCAAGATCATGTTTGAGTGAGGATTTTATCCATTTCGAGGGGCATGCCTCTGGATGGCGTGAGTACAAGTTCGACAGCCTCCTGGTCGCAGTGTGAAACGCAGATGCCGCAGCCCATACAGGCCGTCAAATTGATTTGACTGATGCCATCCTTGACTTCAATAGCGCCAAACTGGCAGTAAGGCTCGCAAACCCCGCAGCCAATGCAAAGAGCTTCATTTATTTGCGCGGTGTAACCTGATGATGCCAGCATGGGGGTTCCGGAGGAGTGTGCTTGCATAGCGCCGCAGCAGCATGAACAGCAGTTGCAGATGGCATAAAAGCGCTGCAAAACGGCTTGTTTGAAAAACGCATGATGTACATGCCCGCGTGCTTCTTCCGTTTCAAGGATGGCGATGGCTTCTTCCTGGTTGATTGCTCGCGACTGGGCTGGATGATGTTCAAGGGTGAAACTGGCGAAGGGTTCGCCCACAATCAAACATACATCCAATGGCAGGCAGGGGTTTTCACGCGCCACCCGGCACGGACAATCCAGTGCGACCAGCGACTCGGGATGGTCAAGGATCAGGCTGCGCGCCAATTGATAGGGGATGACCTTTTCGAGATCATCCACTTTTATGTTTTGTTTGACACTGACCAAGATCTTTGCCGTCTGCAGTGGAATTACTTTGCCGTGGTAAGTGTCGGCAAAAGTAATCTGGCCGCTCTTGGCAGGCTTGGACGGGAATAGCCTGTTGATTAGCGTGATTAATTTGGCACCAAATTTGCCCAAACCGTTTGAGGCGGTGGCTGTGGCGATATAAAAAAATGGAAAGCGCATGTAAAAATATCCGTGCAGTTTTTCACTCAGCGGATAGTCTTTTATGCGGTTGGCTTCGGTCCAATATTTGCGAGTAGAAGGGGATATGGGCATTGAATAACTCCTCATCATGGTTAACCGCATTTTCACACCAAGGATGCGAGTGACTCTAATTATTTCTAAAAGGGATAATAGATAGCGTTTTAACCAAGTATGGAGTGATTGTATTGCAGAAAACCAGATTGAATTTTTTGTATCAGGTTAAAAAAAGTCCGAATTCACAAGAATCCGGACTTTTGTATCTATCTCTTCACACAGAATCTTATTGCACTCTTGTGAGCAACAAAGGTGCCAGGTCTATACCATCAACATTGATGACTTTTAATGAAAGGGTGTTGGCGTCAATACAGTTGTATTCATACAATTGTTGGGTCCCTGGCTCGCCAAACATGCTTTGATCCATGGTAGTTACTGAACCCGCCATGTCAATGGCGATCAATATATCGTTCTCGTTTTGATTGCTGAAGGTAATATTCTTTCCTTCGATTGAATAATCCGCGGTCGATTTTCCGTTGATGATAAGCTTTACTGGAATTTCCATGGTTTGATCAGAAATCTTCATCGCAATGGAAAAGTTTTGACCAAAGTTTTCGGTTTCAAATGAGCTGGTGTGGTCGGAGTTGAAAAATAAAGTTGCGTTACCAGCAAAATTGCCGCTGGTAATAGTGATATCACCGATGTTAGCCTGGTTTATCTGGTTTTTGATTGATTCCATGTATGCTGAAAGATCGGTAAGCGTCCAGCCTCCAACCAAACAGTCGCCGGCTTCAGCAGTGGGGGTAGCGGTGGCGGTCGGTGCCTCAGTTGCGGTGGCTTCTTCAATTATAGGGGTGGCAGTTGCCTCAGATATCGGGGCTGCAGAAGGGGTGCTGCATCCTGACAATGCCAATCCAAGGATCAATATAATAGATAAGAGTGATAAAGTTGATAGGTTTCTAGTCGTTTTCATTTTCATTTCCTGCTTTCTACTTCATAACCGATTTATTATTTTCAATTTTAAGTCTTAAACTGTTCAGTACATTAATACTAACATTATTCGCGCACAATTCTATCAAAAGTAATCTGACAATAACCTCAAATATTTCCGAAAAATTAATCATAGATTCAGGTTATTTTTAGAGTGCATGAGGTAATCTATAATTATGCAGATTATTAATAGACTGTTTTCATTTGAGGTTTTATTTCATGAGTAAACCAAGGGCAATTTGGGCTGTTATTAAAGCATCTTTTCAAGCCTGGTCAGACGATAATGCTGCCCAATTATCGGCGGCAATCGCCTTCTATACGATATTCTCGCTCCCTCCAATGCTTATTATCGCAATGACGATCGCCGGGAATATATTTGACACCGAAACGGCCAAGGTTCACATCATTTCACAAGTCGGAAGCCTCATTGGACTCCAAACCGGTGAGTTTGTAAAATCAATCCTGGAGAATTCGCAAAAGCAATTTATGAGTCCTTTTGCTTCAATGTTTAGCATCGTCATTCTGATCATAGTGGCTGCCGGTTTTTTTTACCAAATTCAATATGCTTTAAACAAGATTTGGAAGGTTCCCAAAAAGCAGGATCTCAGTTTATTTAAAACAATTAAAAATCGCTTTATCTCATTTATTCTGATTTTGGCTATTGGATTACTATTCATAATTGTATTGATCCTCAGTGTTTTCCTTTCTGAATTTCTTGGCCAAGCAAAGGGCATTATTCAGAACGTTTTCCTGTTGGATTTGATCAATTTCCTGGTTTTGTACTTAACCGTAACTATTCTTTTCGCGATTATTTACAGAGTGATTCCTGACAAGGAAACTTCCTGGACGGTTGTCTGGATCGGCGCAGCAGTCACAGGTTTATTGTTCATACTGGGTAAATTTGGAATTGGTATCTATCTTCAAATCAGCAATACAGGGTCTGCATATGGTACGGCTGGATCGTTGATTGTCTTGTTGATCTGGGTTTATTTTTCCACCATTATTTTTCTCTTGGGAGCTGAGTTTACCCATGTTTTTTCAATAAGGTTTGGTATACGAAAAAACACTAAATTGGAAACTAAATTTGGAATTGAAAAAGTGCCTGACCAAAAAGACTCGGCAAAAGAGAAATGAGAGAAATTGTTGGTAATGAGTTAGGTGTCTTTTCGATGAAAGTCGATTTTTTCTGCATCCAGTCCTAAATAACTGATTGCTTTTAGTAAATTAGAAATAATTTGATGTCGATCACTCTCTGATTCACCTTGAATATGATCGAAATGGACGAACACTGATTCAGCTCGTTCAACATCCGATAGGAGTTTTTTTCTTAATTGAGGGAGCGCTTGTTTAATTACTTCTGGTTCAGTAGAGTTTACGTGCTTATGCCGGGTTGGAGAATTCATAATTTACCTCTGATTACTAAGGTAACCCAAAACCCATGTTAATGTCCTGAATCAATTCTATTAAAAACATAAACAAGTTCAAATCTAAGTTAGAACATATCACCAAGCTGCCCGTAAGTCCCCGATGTTGTTTTTTGGGATATTGAGTTTCTGATACTTGCATGTAGAATCTGCCAATGTACAAATCAACTATTTAACAATGTAACGTGTCTCCGACTAATAGTACGGAGTTGAGTTGGTGAGAGGCTTATCTTTATCAATCGTGAGATTATCTGACCTTTAGGTAAGCCGATTTTTCTGAATTGAGAAAAAAATGAAAAAATCGACACAATGCTAAGCTGAATATGCTAAACTATATTAATATTTTCAATATTTTGGCAGTTAGAAAATTTGTTTTTTTTGACGTGGATTTCTGGTGCATAATTCTTATGTTCGCGGTCAGATCTACATAATTATCGGAGGAATTCTTGAAGTAGTTAGTTTTTGGAAAACCTAATTCAGATCGCGGTCGATATGGGGATTTGGCACTTGATTCCGTTCTACAAGAATGGTCGCCTCTGGCAACGCAATCGTTGGAGATACTCGCTGAGGCTAAGATTGAAAGCTAACCCGCCTGGCTGCGTGAAAAAAGCAAGGAGTAACTTTCGATTATGGATCCACTCATCACCACGGTTTTGATTATTCTTATCGCTACTATGATCATGCTCGTTTTTGAGTTTGTCCGCATCGACGTGGTGGCCATTATCTGCATGCTGGCGTTGGGATGGACTGGCGTGCTAACACCGCAAGAAACGCTCTCCGGTTTTTCAAGCAATGCAGTGATCGCGATGATAGCTGTCATGATATTAGGGCAAGGTATTGCGAAAACCGGAATCATGGATCGGTTTTCACGCGCAGTCTTGGAAAAAGTGGGGACCAAAAAGTCGAAAGTGATTGGCTTAATGTCCTTATCGGTGGGGATACTCTCGGGGTTCATACAGAACATTGGCGCAGCAGCACTTTTTTTGCCGGGTATTCTCAATATCTCGCGCCGGGAAAAAATTCCGGCATCGGCTTTGATCATGCCGATTGGATTTGCGGCCATAGTGGGTGGTACATTGAGCATGGTAGGCTCAGGTCCTCTTATTCTGATCAATGATCTGCTTCGCAGTGCTGGTTTTGCGCCTTATGGATTGTTCACCGTAACTCCGGTGGGTATTCTGTTGCTCCTTGCTGTAATTGGTTTCTTTTTCTTGTTTGGCAGATATGTTCTGCCCCATTCAGAATCTGCTGGCGTATCAATTTCAGAGCAGGATAAGCTCATTGAAGCACTCCATCTACCGCATCATATCTGGCATTACATTATTCCTCCAGGTAGTGCATTGGCAGGTAAAACGACCGAACAATCGGGTGTATGGGGAAAATTCAACCTAAATATCCTCGGCATCTCGCAAGGCAGAGAGGCGAAGTACGCGCCTTGGCGGGAAGAGAAGTTTGTCGCAGGGCAGGAGATGGCGCTTTTAGGCAACGAGGAAAATGTAAAAGAATTCGCCTCTGCCTACAACCTGATATATCAAGAACATGCTTATCGATTTTCCAGTCTCAACGATCCAGAAAGCGCCGGTTTTGCAGAAGTCATTGTCCCGCCCCGTTCGGAAATGATTGGTCAGACTATTCGCCAATTTTCCCTTCGCAAGCGATATGCTGTAGAGCCGGTAATGATGTTTAGCAAGGGAGAAGAAGTAAGGGGTGATTTTTCAGACCAGCTAATATTTCCCGGCGATACTATGATTGTCTATGGTTTGTGGAAGAATATCAGCTATCTGAAAACGAACTCAGATTTTGTAGTTGCAACGCCGTTCACAGTCGAGGAGAAACTAAACCCTTCAAAAATTTGGAGGGCCGTGCTCTGCTTTCTTGGCGCTATTGGATTAGCAATGACCGGCTCTCCCATATCGCTGGCATTTTTCACCGGCGCCATCGCTATGGTGTTGACCAGGGTAATCACAATTCAGGAGGCCTATCAAGCCATCGAGTGGAAGGTTGTATTTCTTCTAGCTGGGCTTATTCCGCTGGGAATTGCCATGCAGAAGACTGGAACCGCTGTTTTTCTGGCAGAGAAAGTGATGTCGTTGGTTCAGGGAAGTCATCCAGCGCTAATCCTTTTAACCATTGCAGTTTTATCAACCCTGTTTTCGTTGTTTATGACCAATGTAGGTGCGATTGTGGTGTTGGTCCCGCTGGTCATGAGTATGGCGCAAATTGGCGGACTCGACCCCCGTCCCCTGGCTTTGATGGCAGCGGTATGTGCAGCAAATTCCTTTATTTTACCCACTCATCAGGTTAATGCGTTCCTCATGTCCTCTGGCGGATATCGTAATGCAGATTATTTTAAGGCCGGCAGCGGAGTGACCGTGCTATTTCTTGTGATCGTCGTGCTTGTATTTTCCTTTTTCTATTTATGAACACGAAAACCAAAGGAGAAAACTTATGCTGCTCAAACATTTTTTTGTCAAGAAAATTGCACATAGTTCATACATACTGGCAGGTCAAAAAAGTTGCGCTGTGATCGATCCGCAACGTGATATCGATATTTATATCCATGAAGCGCGCACACAGGGAGTGGAGATCACCCACATCCTGCAAACCCATTTACACGCTGATTTTGTCTCAGGTCACATGGACCTGGCCAAGGCTACTGGTGCGAAAATCTATGTGGCAAAGTCGGCTGAGTGCACTTTTGACCATGTGGCCCTTTCTGAAGGTGACACGATCGAGCTGGAGAATATGCTGTTGAGCGTCCTCGAAACCCCGGGGCACACTCCCGAGCATCTATGTTATGTCGTCACTGATAGAGCGCGAGGTGACAGCCCCATCGGTGTATTTGTGGGTGATACACTATTCGTGGGTGATGTGGGCCGTCCTGATCTCTTTCCAGATATAGCAGTTGAGTTGGCGGGGAAGCTGTATCACAGCCTGCATGACAAGCTTCTTAAACTTCCGGAATACTGTGAGGTATATCCTGCGCATGGGGCGGGATCGTTATGTGGGCGAGCCATGGGTGCTAAGTACCAGACGACTATTGGATATGAGCGGAAATTCAACCCTGCGTTGCAGATCAAGGATAAGGATGCCTTCATCAAGTCGCTTACTGAAGGTATGCCGCCAGCGCCTGATCACTTCAGCCGTTGCAGTGATATTAACCGCAAAGGCCCGAAAAGGGTAGCTGAACTGCCCAAGATGGTGGAGTTGGGTGTGGAGCAGTTCAAGGCGCGCATGCAGGAGCGGGATGTGATAGTGTTGGATACGCGCCCCTATCTCTCTTTCGGAAGTCAGTATATCCATGGTTCCTGGCATCTGGACCTTAATGGTAACTTTCCAACTTTCGCTGGCTGGGTGTTGCCCACAGACAAGGATATCCTGTTGGTGGCGGACGATTACGGGAAAGGGGTTGAGAGCAACACCTGGGCGCGTCGCGTTGGCATGGACCGCTTTGTTGGGTACCTGGACGGCGGCATTACCGCCTGGATAGTCGCAGGGATGGATACTAACAGCATTCGCCAGATCTCAGCGCAGGACTTGCACGATTTGGCTAATGGCACAGAGGATTTGGTGCTGGTGGACGTTCGAGCCCCCGCAGAATATGCCGACAATCACATCAAAGGTGCCATCAACATTCCCGTAGCTGACCTGCGAACCCTCCATGTTAAGCTGGACAAAGATAAGAAAACCATCCTGGTATGCAGTTCGGGCAACCGCTCGAGCCTTGGCACCAGCATCCTGGCAGCACATGGATTTAAGGAGCTTTACAATTTGGCTGGAGGTATGACTGGATACAGCGCGGCTGGTTATACCAAAGAGTGCCAGGTTTGCGCTAACCCACATGGTTCGCGCTTCTTTATCGAGATCGACCAGTTGAAAAAACACTGGGATTCAGAAGATTGAAAGGAGAACTGATCAATGAGCTTCCTGACTGAAGTTAGCTGGTCACCGTACGCAGTGGGCATCGGAATTGGTGTGTTGAGTTGGTTAAGCTTTCTCATCCTCAAGAAGCCACTGAGTTGTTCTACCTCGTTTGCCAGTACTATCGGGATGATTGAAAGATTTTTTCGCGGAAAAAAGGTGGAACAGAAACCGTATTACCAGAAAATTGGTTTAAAAATCGATTGGCAGTGGATGCTGGTACTGGGCATCACTATCGGCTCATTGATATCAGCACTACTCTCTGGTGATTTTAATCTCAAATGGGTGCCAGCGTTATGGTTATCCGTGTTTGGTGATACCCCCTGGCTGCGCCTGATTGTCGCGATCATTGGCGGCATCTTTATGGGTTTTGGCGCACGCTGGGCAGATGGCTGTACCAGCGGTCATGGCATCAGCGGCACACTGCAACTGGCTGTCTCCAGTTGGATATCCGCGATCTTCTTCTTCATTGGAGGTATCCTGATGGCGATGCTCATTTTCAGAGTGATTGGATAAGGGGAGGAATAGATGAGCAGGAAAAAGATATCTATAAAAAAGAAAAACCTCTCACCATTGGCCTGGGGACTTGCTTTCGGTATCGTTTTTGGGTTTCTGTTACAAAAAGGTGGCGTTACCAAGTATGATGTGATACTCGGACAGTTGTTGCTAACTGATTTCACTGTTCTTAAAATTATGCTTAGCGCAGTCATCACCGGGATGCTTGGTATCTACCTAATGAAGAGTCTCGGTTGGGTGGAATTACAGCCGAAATCCGGTTCAGTGGGTATGAACGTGATCGGTGGGCTACTTTTTGGTGTCGGTTTCGCTGTGCTTGGGTACTGCCCGGGAACGATCGCTGGCGCTATTGGCAATGGTTTCCTCGACGCATTGGTTGGCGGGGTCATCGGCATCTGGATAGGTGCTGGTATTTTTGCTGCGGTTTATCCAAAACTACGCAAAGGCATCCTCACTAAAGGGGATTACGGTGATATCACCCTGCCACGCCTGTTGAAGGTAAATGATTGGTTTGTCGTCATCCCCGCTGCAATTCTCATTCTGTTAGTGCTTTATTGGATAGAAAGATCTGGCTTATAAAACTTATTAGAAAAAACATAACTCCAGTTTATTGTGTGTAGCTACTGGTTGCAAGGGTTGTTTAGTATGTGGTTATTGTTATCACCACACAACAATCCATGGAGCACAGCGTTAGGAATTTTCGCTGAAGTATTCTTTAATTGGCTTTGGTTATTCGAACCAAATCCGCTTTTGTACAATCTAAGAGAGTGCTATTCTTGCAAAGACGCCGTCAAATGTTTGACAAAGCAGCGGCGACGTTTACGCACCCTATTTTCAAAAAACTTCCACATGGTCTGAACCGCGATATTATCTTCAAGGTTGGGGTTGCCTTCAACAATGCTAATGCCGTGTTTGATGAATGCGTCATAAATTTGGACCATCATCATGCTGTTCAGACCCTTGCCGCGATATTCATCACGCACACCTACCAGGTAAAGATCGGCAATTTTGTTCTTCTTCATGGCACGCAAAAAGTGGATAAAGCCAAAAGGAAAAATATCGCCGCGGCTCTTCTGCAGTGCTTCAGAAAACGAAGGGAAGGTTATGCCAAAAGCGACGACCCTGTCATTCGCATCCAGGATGATGGGGATGAACTCCGGGATGGCAAAACCGAAGTAACTATCAATGTAACCCTGCACCTGTGCTTTACTGAGCGGAACCGTGCCGTATAAATTTCGGTAAGCTTCATCCAGCACATCAAAAAGCTGCGGCGCATATTTCAGCAGGGTTCTCTTGTTTCCTTTTAATAGGTGCAAATTGTATTTCTTGGCAACCAGGTCAGCCGTCCTGCGAATTTGACCCATGTGTTCACCCGAAAGAATAATCTCGTATTCCAGCCAATCTACGTCTTTGGTGTAGCCCAGCGTTTCAATGTGTTTTTGGTAATAAGGATAATTATACAAAGTCGCCAGGGTGGCTACTTCATCAAAACCGTCAATTAACATACCTTCACGGTCCAGATCGGTAAAGCCCAGCGGACCGTGCAGGCCGTTCATGCCTAATTCCTGTGCCCATTTTTCTACTTCGCTGATCAATGTAGTAGAGACTTCAGGGTCATCAATGAAATCCAGCCAGCCGAATCGCATATATTTATCGCCCCATTTCAATTCGTGTTTTGGCACTAAAATGCCTGCCACACGGCCAACGATTTTCCCGTCGCGATAAGCCAAAAAATACCTTGCTTGGGCTTCGGCAAATGCAGGGTTTTTGTCGCTGCGCAGTGTGTTCATTTCATCCATATACAAACTGGGCACATAATAACGGTTGTTCTTATATAAAGATAATGGAAAACGGATAAATTCACGCAGTTGCCGGTGGTTTTGAACTTCACGAATCTCAACAGTCATTGTTTATCCCTATGATGGTCCCATAAAAAATAATTACACTACAATACATAACACCCAAAACGGATTAAGGTGACTCAAAAGAGGGATTTACTTTGCAAATCCTTCAGGCATCCTTTTTTCGGCATTTTCTGCAGTCAATAATAAAATGTCTCTTCTTCGATCTGGATAGTTAGCCAGCAGTTCTTCGCGCACGCCACCCTCATACATGCTGCCGGTGAATCCGGGTGCCAGGGTGCAGCCAAACAGGGCATAGCTGCCACCTTCTACAAGCTCACCGCCCTGCCAGACGCCCGCGGGCACAACAAACTGAACAAGCTCCTTTTTAAGCGGATCGCTGCCCATAATGACTTCAAAGCTTCCACCATCAGGTGCTAATAGTACCAGCCGCATAGCGTCTCCGCCATAGAAATGCCAGGTCTCATCCACCGGCAGTCGGTGAAAAAACGACTGGCTGAGCGGATCGCTGCAGTACATGCCGATCATAGCTGTGCCAACCGGGCTGCCGTCTGAAAATTCCTGGGTTGAGCGCCATGTGCTGGCAAACAGTGTTCCCTCCGCGGGCAGGGTTGAAAAATTAAAATGTTCAATGAGTGCTTTTATCTTTGCTTCCATCGAGCCTCTTTTTCAACTTTAAATGATTTTTCATTTTACCATCGCCTCAAAATTCTATTTTCTCTATTGGCTCACTATATTCACTAAATATTCTTATACCCTTCACAACTTCTTCACAGGGGTAATTTATCCTATAGATAATAAAACTTGAGGAGCAGGCAAATGAACGAAGTTCGAAAGGTAAGCAAACTGACACGTAATAATTGGATATTGGATGCAGGCTTGTTTCTTACAGCACTGGTTGCCAGTCTTTCAGGCATCTACTTCCTGATCTTTCCTGATGGCGGCTATAAAGGCGGACGCAATCCATATTATGGTATTCAGATCATCTTTGAGCGTGCAGGTTGGGAATGGATGCACACCTGGATAAGTCTGGCAATGATCGTAATTGCTCTGGTTCACCTGATCTTTCATTGGAAGTGGGTAGTCAATACCACCAAACGTATTGGTCGGTCAATTATCGAGAGAAAACCAATTGGAAACAAAGCCAGTTGGACCAATACGCTTGTTAATGGCGTTTTGGGATTCGGTTTTCTGATTTGTACAATTTCTGGCATCTATTTTTTGTTTGCCCCTCATACCAAAGGTGGACTAATTGCGGACCCTATGATTCTCTTCAGTCGCACAGTTTGGGATATTATCCACACCTGGTCAGGCGTGGCTTTCATTGGCGCAGCGCTTATCCACTTCGTGATCCATTGGGGATGGGTGACTAAGGTAACTCGTAAGATTATTAAAAAACAAGAATTCAAAGTGCTTCAACCTGTGAATTCAGAAATCTAATTTAAAAAGGATAGAAAAATGAAAAAAATTGCTAAAGGTTTTGGAATTGGAATTATTGTGGCTGTCATCGGCCTGCTCATATTTGGCGCTGTCAATCGTACCATCGCGATGAGTGAAGAAGAAACTCAGTCTGAATATCAAGCTGCAGATTTTTCAACCCATGAAAATGAAGTAAATGAAACAGTTAACGAAACTGATGCCATCTCTGAACACGATACACTCAGCACACCGATTGCATTGCTGCCCCTTGGTGATTTGAGCCAGGCTGAAATTGATGCTCTGTTTTACATGCGGGAAGAAGAGAAGCTTGCTCGTGATGTCTACCTCTCCCTTGCCAGTCAATGGGGCTTGCCTGCGTTTTCAAATATTGCCAAAAGTGAACAAGCACACATGGATTCTCTGCTTGAATTATTCGATCGGTACGATCTGACCGATAGTGCTTCTGCAGAAGCTGGTGTTTTTAACAATGTTGATCTTCAAGCACTTTATAACCAGTTGATTGCTCAGGGCAGCATTTCTGCTGAAGAAGCCTTCAAGGTTGGTGCTGCAATTGAAGAAATTGATATTCTTGATTTGCAGGTGCGCCTGACCCAAACCGATCAAGAAGATATTCAACAGGTCTTCAATTCCCTGTTGATGGGTTCATACAATCATCTCAATGCCTTTGTAGGTAATCTTTCTAATCGGTATGGCATTACCTATGAACCGCAATACATTTCGAGCGATCTCTACCAGCAGATTCTGTCAACTGAAACCGGCGGCAGCGGCAGCGGATTCGGCAAGGGGCAAGGTGGTGGAGGCAACGGCAACAAATAAAAAATGTTTGATTTTAGGCATCAATACCTATTCATAAAATACATGATTCAGGCCATGTCAGTACAGGCAGTGTGATTGATAACACATCATAATTTTATGAAAACGTAATCTATGAATGGCTCATCGAGATAAAAAGTATGATGCCATCAATCTGACAGGTGACTGTTATTCGTCACCTGTTTTGTTTAATTCTTACAGCCACAAAAAACTCATAAATTACAAAATTTAGAAAAACTGAAAAGCTATTTCTCATGGTGTTACAATTATTGATCTTACAATGAAAAATTATAGATTCTTCTTTCGAATATTCAATATCGTGGCTTTGGCTTTGCTTTCTGGCTGTTCTGTTCTGACAGAACAAATGAATCGCGCCACTGAAACCGTGAATGCCACGCCTACTCCGATCAACCTGCCTACCCAGTTAAGTGTCCAAACCCGGGTGGATAGCCAGACCTGCCAGGTGGCTGAACTGGTTGCCATTCAAACGGATGAACTTCAGGGAGATCTGATGGCATGGTCTCCGACAGGGCATGCACTCGCATTCGTGCAGCCAGTAAATCAGTATTCGGGTTTTTACATCGGTGATCTAGCCGTCTATGATGCGGCTACACAAGAAATCGTTTTCACCTCTAAAGATCAGGCCGTCTTTGGTGATCTCACCTGGTCACCAGACGGCAACATTTTGGCCTATGTGTCACTGGATCAAACTGCTGGCGTTTACACCGTTAAAACCGTAACCCTTGCTAATGGCATTGAAGTTAATATTTTTGGCGACGATGCCTCGACGGATGATTTTGCCAGCCAGAAGAGCATCCTTTCATGGGCGAACGAACCTGATTTGATCGTAACTTCAATTTGCGGCGCAGATTGTGTGCGCCTATATCAATATAATATTGTGTCGCAAACCTTGAATGCCTTGCAAGAGATTCGCTATAACGAAAATAACAGTTTGGCAGTGGTGGATGACCTCGTATCGCCAGACGGTTATTGGCAGATCAGCATAGACAACAACGACAACACCTGGATTACTTCAGGAGGAGAGTCAAAAATTATTACACAGCCTGAAAACTCCAGCCTTAGCGCTAATGCTAATAGTCAAATTTCGCTGGTGCTGGCAGACACACCATTGCAAGAAATGAAGTTCTCTAAAGATTCGAAGTATCTGAGCCTTCGCACTGTTGAGCAAGTGATTATTTATCAGTTGGGCTGTACGACGGAATAAATTTTTGTTTCAAATTATCCAAAACATCCGAATTCTTATCATTAGAATTCGGATGTTTGCATTTGTGTGACTAGCCAGGCAGTAACATTCTATGATTTAAGTAATACAAGACCAATTATATTAATACTATTGTAATACTGTGCAATACATAGTATACTAATGACATGAAAACACAAACCGTAACAGAACAGATCGAAAACCTGTCGCAAGAGTTGAGACGTGGCGTGCTGCCGCTGGCAGTGCTCAGCATGCTGGGCGCAAACAAATATGGATACGCACTGATAAATGACCTGGAGGAGTGCGGTATCAAAATCGACCAGGGCACGCTCTACCCGATGCTAAGACGACTGGAAGATAAAGGCCTGCTTCAAAGTTCGTGGGTTCTGGAGGGTGCGCGTCCGCGGCGCTACTATCAGACCAGCGAAGAAGGCCGGGAAGTGTTGGCGCTGCTTTCGACTGAATTTCGCAGTCTGAATCAGCTCATTGAAAATTTGTTGGCTGAAAAACCTGCCAAGTAATGGAGGATAAAATGGAATTAATCGAACGCTATTTAAACGAAACAGGAAAACACCTGCCCCGCAAGAACCGTGAAGACATTCTAGCAGAGATTAAGTCTCACCTTGAAGATACCCTGGATGAACGCACTGATGGCAAACCTTCAGATGACGATGCGATCGCGTTACTCAAAGAAACAGGCTCTCCTCAAAAAATGGCTGCCTCTTATGCACCGCAAGGGCAGTATGTTGTTGGACCAGCTCTCTTTCCACTATGGCGTATGGTGACCGGCATCGCTATTGCAGCCGTGTTGGGTGCTCAATTATTGGCTGTCGGCATTTCAATCTGGGTGGATAATGACGCTTCCAATGTAGTAGAACTGCTCGCTGGCATGTTGAACAGTGTTCCCATGACGGTGGGGTGGGTCGTGATCGTTTTCATGATCCTTCAGGCGAAGGGCGTCAATCCCAAATTGGATGAAGACTGGAACCCGCGCGATTTGCCAGCTATCGAAAATACTGATGAGGTCAAACGCGGCGATACAATTGCTGGCATCGTCTTTGGCAGTCTGCTCCTGGCTTTCTTGACCGTTATGCCAGAAAAGATTGGTGTCTACGCCTTCAATGGTAGCGAATTCTTCGCGAACCCTGTCATTCTGCAATACTTGCCTTTGATCATCCTGTCACTGGGTGTCAGCATAAGTTTGGATATCTATCTGCTCTGGCGCGGACGCTGGAATATTGCCACTCGTGCTATCCAAATCGGCGCCAACATCTTTTCCATCGTCGTGTTGACCGTTCTCTTCAAAGCACACACTGCCTGGTTGACAGCCAATGATTCCCCTGGTTTTCTCATCAGCGTGGAGCGGTTGAGCGGCAGCCTCTGGGAGAACATGCAGTTGATCGGCATGGAAGCCTTCCGCATGGCTTTTGGCATCGCCCTGTTGGTAACTGTTATTGAAACAATTGTCTTACTGGTCAGGATGATCATCAACAGTTTGAAGACTGCTCGAATAGCAAAATAATCTGCCAGAAAATGATCTATATCAACCAAGAGGGCGCAATCGCGCCCTCTAGAATTGCTCTGGTAAAATTGCACCCATGCCCACCATTGTCTGAACTTCACCCTCATCTTTTGCGCAAGGTGAGGGTGGTAAGCGAATCATGTCGATTTCTGTACTCTATTTTGTTCCTTTAGGAGAAAAAATGGTCATTGCCTGGATAATCGCCGGATACCTTTTGTTCATTATCCCTGTTGCGGAATTATTGACGTATCGCAAGTATAAAAGGCAAATCGCAGCCAACACTTTTAGTAAGCAAACTTTCTACAATTCAGTTTTTATCGAATTGTGGTCACCAGTGATCGTGATCTTAATTCTTGTATTGCTCGGCGCGATAACGTTTCAGGACATCAGATTGAATGCACTTGTCTGGAATCCCTTTGACTTAAGCACTTGGTTGTTAATCATGGCGGCAATTATTTCAGCAATCCCGGTTTTGCTTATTCTCTTGTCTACTTACAATTTCATTGGGGTCAAGCGGAGCCCCGCCTTTCGTGATGCATACATCGCTGCTCTAAAGAAACAGGAAGATAAAACAAAAGAGTCTAACCAAGTCTTATTTGCCATATTGCCAGGCAACAAGTATGAGAAGGTGCAATGGACCTTTTTGTCGATAACAGCAGGGATTACAGAAGAAATCCTCTTTCGAGGATTTTTGGTGTTTTTTCTTCATTTTCTTTTTCCAAGCATTCCCATACCGCTTCTTTGTTTGCTGCAAGCAATCCCGTTCGCACTCATGCACTTGTATCAAGGAGTGCAGGGCGTAATCACAACCTTTTTTATGGGATTAATTTTCGGTTTACATGTAATCCTTTTTGGCTCACTAATTCCCGGAATAATCATTCATATCCTGCTGGATTTTTCATCGAATTTGATTGAGCGGGAACAGGTGAAACTCCCCATGCCTAATGCAGAGGGTTCTCTTGATTTGTAAGCAGATTTTCCTAGTGTCACAAGCCTTACTTCGCGCAAATGGTCAGAGATAGGCTAAACGCTTGATTTGCACTCTTGTAGCGTTATTGGTCTCAACCTGTTTGAATAATTTCAACATGATCATTAAAAGCAAAAGTTGAAAAATGTGCCTACGATATAAAGGTCAAGACATTTTATTAATCATTGCAGTGAGATGCACAAGTTGTCCAGCAACCTAATTCACCATTTTGCACACACCAGCATCCATTGGTACAGCAGCCGTTATTATAAGGCCAGCCCTCATACCAAGTTTCACCAGAGGGACATTTGGATGGGACGGGTATGGATATTGATATTGTATCTTCATGGAGTGGGCAATCATTGATGGCAATTGCAATAGTCCAATTGCCGCTAGGTCCACTGAAATTGGGGAAGAGGCAATCCAGTCTGGATAGGTCGCTTTCTAAAACGGTACATTGTCTTTCAATTGAGGTTGCTCCAACTTTTGAAAGGCTTACAGTATACGCTGGATCAATGAAAAGGAAGGGAGTATCTTTAGTGGTTTTAATGTAAAGATCTTTTAAGTTACTTGAAAACCAGTAATTCATCTTTATGCCTTCAAACGAATCTGCTGCTTCAAAAAAGCAAGGACCCTGATCGGCTACCTGGGGCTCAATCACAACAGTCAGATCAATCGGTAGAGAAAAATTGCAGACCCTGACGCGGGGATCATATAATGACATGTCGACCCTGAAAGTCCATCTTCCTTCGATAGGTAAATTACCTGAATCTATTTCCAGAAAACAGTTGATCTTTGCAAGTCCCGCTTGTTTGTCATATTTACATTGACCATCACTGTTGAGAGCATAATCACCATCTTGTAAGGCGTATGTAATTAATCTCATCTGGTATTCCGTTTTTTCCGGGTCATTTCGGTGCTGCACCACAAAGGTATCACCTTCCTCCCTAATAAAAATGAACTGCTCTGGCCAATAAAAAACGGCTTGTCCTGATACTACTTTTCCATTCTTGAATTGGGGTTTAACCAGGGTGTATTGCTTTGGTGGAAACGGTTCGCATAATTTATCATTATTAAACCCATTATTCAGGACTTGCCCTTCAAAAATGACTTCGAAGTCATCATTATTTTGATCAACGTTCTCATCATCGGGTTTATCGATTTTTTGAATTATCATTTGAATGCGTTCGGGCAAGCGATTTAAAATATTCTCAGGAACATCAACCACATCAAACCATAACAAGGCGACACAGGCCAGGGTTATTGTCAAAAGAAGCACGAGCAACCAGGGCAACCAGTTGGAGCGTTTCTTTTTATCCTGTTGTATGATGATCGTCTGATTTGGAACCTGGGATTGATTTCCTTGCTCTTCCTTTCCTGTTTCGTGTTCTCCAGGTTGTCCGTTCTTATTAGTAGTAACACCCCCATTGGCTAAAAGGTTAGTGCCGCATTTTGCGCAAAAAGAATTTTCTGATGGGTTTTCTTTTCCGCATTTCGGGCAAAAGGTTCTTGATCTCAAGTTTTGTCCGCACTGTGTGCAAAAATCATTTTCATCTAAGTTTGGTGTTCCGCAATTAGGACAGTTCATCGGTTTCTCCTTTTACCCATACCAAAAATATTGAATTAGTAAGAAAAATCTATCCTGAATGCAAAAAGAACATACATCCAGTTTTAGTTTACTGAGTTCGTCTTTGGCGTATTGTAAGTTCGATGATTATCCTTGATATGAACCATTGTATCTAAAACACAATAAAAATCAAATGGAAAATTCAATGGATTTCAATTTTTGTTTGGTAACTATTGTAAAATAAACCTATCATGATCTCGATCAACCTCAACAATATTACCCTCATCCTCGGCGCGCGACAAATATTCAGCGGGCTCAATTTTGAGATTCAACACGACCAGAAGATTGGCCTGATCGGACCCAACGGCGCGGGTAAATCCTCTCTTTTCAAAATGATCATGGGTGAGTTCAACCCTGAAAAAGGTGGCGCCATAACACGTGCCCGCGGCGTCAGCGTGGGCTATCTCTCGCAGGAACCACAATTGGATCCAGACCAGACCGGCTTTGCTGCTGCCCTGGCGGGGAACGAACGCATCGTCGTGATTAAAGCGGAACTCGAATCTGTTGAAGCCAGCCTGGGAGACGAGTCTGTTTATAGCAATGAGAAAAAACTTTCGCGCGCGCTTGAGCGTCAGCATCAACTGCTGGTTGACTATCAATCCCTCGGCGGAGACCAGTACCCCGAGCGGGTGAGAGGTCTGCTGCGCGGATTGGGTCTTGTCTCAGGTGAAGAAGATAAACTCATGCGTTTCTTAAGCGGCGGACAGAAGAAGCTCATCGGTCTGGCGCGCCTGCTTTTAAGCAAGCCAGATGTGCTGCTGCTCGACGAGCCTGATAATCATCTCGACCTGGCCGGCAAGGCTTACCTTGAAAAGTTCATTCAAAATTACCCGGGGGCAGTGGTTATCATTTCGCACGACCGCTACCTGCTGGATTCGGTAGTGACCCACATCGCTGAGCTCGAAGACGGACAGCTCGAGACTTTTGAGGGTGATTACTCTTCCTTCATTATAGATAAGCAAACACGCATGGCGCGTCAGAATGAACTTTTCAACGTGCAGCAGCGCCAGATTTCACGCATCGAAACTGCCATCAAGCGTTATGCACTGTGGGCGAAGACCTACGACAGTGAAAAGTTTGCCAAACGCGCCAAGGCCATCCAAAACCGGCTTGATCATATGGAGCGTGTGGAAAAACCTCTGATGGAGCGCCGTCGTATGGAACTGAAACTCTCTGGCTGGCGCGGCTCTCAAAAGGTGCTCGAATGCAAGAAAGTCAGTAAAGCTTTCGACCAGCGGCAAGTGCTAAAAGAGGTCAACTTTGTACTGCATCACGGCGAACGGGTGGGTTTAATCGGACCGAACGGCACTGGCAAATCCGTGCTGCTCAGGCTGGCGCTGGGGGCTATGCAGCCTGATGCCGGTGAGGTTATCCTCGGGCCGAGCATTTCTGCCGGCTATTACGCCCAGGAGCATGAAACGCTCAACCCCGAACAGAGTGTGCTTGATACCGTCCGTCTGGCGGGAAACATGAGTGAGAGCAATGCTGTCTCGCTCCTTGGCAGATATCTGTTTTCATACAAGCAAACCACCCAGAAGGTCAAAGAACTTTCAGGCGGCGAACGCAGCCGTTTGCAGTTAGCGCTGGTGGTGCTTTCCAAAGCCAACTTTTTGTTGCTAGATGAACCCACCAACAACCTGGATATCGCCTCCGCGGAAGTGCTTGAAGATGCGCTCAGCGATTTTGAGGGCACCGCCTTGATCATCTCGCATGACCGCTACTTTCTCGATCAGGTCGTGGATCGTATCCTGACCCTTGAGGATGGCAAAATGCACAGCCATCCCGGCGGCTACAGCGACTGGCTGCAAAGGTTATAAGATTATGCAGGAGCTAAGGTTTTCATAAGGGTCTTTCATCCAGGCTGTGGACGCAACCACTGCGTACTCTTAAATTGGATTAGTATTTTAATAATATTAGGGTTAAGCCAAAATGAGCATATCTTTGGGGTGAATATGTTGAAGAATTGTAGAATCAAGAACATGCTTTATGGAGAGAAAGGAGTATAAGATAAAAACGCGATTGATTCTTACCACGAATACCGTAACTGCTGCTTTGTTAGGCGTGCTTGGGGCGCAGATCCTTCATGAAGCCTGTCATGGCATCGCGGCAATTCTAGTCGGCGCGGAGTGGCAGGCGTTTAACCTGTTTGCCGTATTGTGGGCTTGGCCTGGCGCATCAAGTGAGATTGGCACGCTCATCGTTGAAGGCAGTCCAGCCTTACTTAACATCCTGACTGGCATTCTTGCTGTCTTTCTCTTCAAACGCGCAATGAAGCACAAACGCGTAATGCCGGCCTTGTTTTGGATGTATTTCGCAGGTTATTCGATGTTTATAGGTTTTGGCTACCTGTTTGTGGATCCTCTGTTTTACCAACCTGGCGGCGTGCAAGTTGGAGATTGGAGGAAGGTCATTGACATGCTTGGTGGATCATGGGGTCTGCGAATTCCCATTATGCTGGTAGGTGTCGGAGGCATCTTGTGGGGCTTTTTCTGGCTGGCGCGTTCTGTTTTGCGATTCGCTGCCGATGCCACTGACAAAGTTGAGCGATTGCGCGTCTCTTTGCCGCTTTTACTGGTTCCATATCTGGTAATTAACGTCCTCTTTACCGTATTGTCGTTTTGGCATCCACTTGGCGCAGACGGTGTCTTTGTTGTCGTCTTCCAATATTGGTTTGGCTACATTGGGTTTTTCTGGGGATTCTTCCTGGCTGCTTACTGGTTGGATGTGAATAAACCGCTGCCAAACCCTGTTACTCTACCTGATCATCCGCAGTCGGTCTGGTGGATAGCCGCCGGGTTGACGTTGTTGCTGGCAGTAATTGTCTTGCTGCCAACAATTTGGTTCACGCAACTCTCGTAGTATTGATTAAAAAGCTGATGGCAAACTTCAACCCCAACCACAAAATCGTACTCGATAACCTGCTCTTGGCTAACCCCCTTTTACATGCGGGCAAGATGTTTGGATTTCCAGCCTATTATGTAAATAACAAATTATGTATCTGCCTCTATGAACAGGGCGTGGGGGTCAAACTTCCGGCTTCATCGGTAGCCGCTCTGCTTGAAAACGATCCAAATTCAATCCCTTTTCAACCGCTGGGCAAACCCAAAATGCGCGAATGGGTGCAAATCAATCTGGATGACTCTCAAGCATATGCCCAATACGAAGCAGTATTTATCGAATCAATCCGTTTTGTTCATGAACAACAGCTAAAGAAAAAACTATAATCAAAAAGACACTCGTAAGGATTAAAAGAAATGACTCAAGATTCTTTCCAAATTCTGATTGACCGTATCGAACAAGTTGCCCATGAAACCGATTTTTCGGGAGTCATTTCTATTTTTGAAGCGGATTCAGCGCTCTACGAACAAGCTTTTGGCTATCGTGATATACCAAATCAGATTCCCAATACACCCGCCACACGTTTTGGCATAGCCTCCGCCACCAAGTTTTTTACTGCTCTGGGCATTGGTCGACTGATTGACCAGGGCCTGATCCATTTGGAAACCCGGGTGGGCGAGCTTTCTACTGACTATACTGGTTTTATTTCTCCAAACGCCACCATCCGCCACTTGTTGACACATACCTCCGGCATTTACGATTACTTTGATGAAGAAATCGATCAAGATTTTGATAATTTTTATGTCTCGATTCCCTGGTATCGTCTCGAAACTCCCTCGGATTATTGGCCGTTGTTCGAAGGCCAGGCTGCTAAATTCCAACCCGGAGAACGGTTTTCGTATTCAAACGGGGGATATGTTTTCCTGGGAATGCTAATTGAGAAAATCACCGGGCAGGTATTCCGCGATTTTATGCAAGAACAAGTTTTCAAGGCTGCTCAAATGCCCCAGACCGGTTTTTACGCCCTCAACAAACTACCCGCAAACACTGCCCAGGGGTATCTCGAAGACCGCCAGACTGCCAACTTCTACAACTTGCCGATTCGGGGCGGTGCTGATGGCGGCCTGTTTACCACTGCCTCAGACTTGCGCGCTTGTTGGCAGAATTTTTTCGCCCATCGTATTCTCTCGCCTAAATTGACCAATGTTTTCTTGCAGACTCATGAGCGATTTGATGAAAAAATTGGTTACGGTTGCGGTTTGTATAAACGCCTCGACAATAGTTTGTTTTCCATTGTCGGCGGGGATGCTGGCGTAGGTTTTGATTCACGTTACTTTGTCCGTCACCGAATGACCGCCAGTATCCTTTCCAATACAACTAACGGCGAAGAAGACCTGCGCGAAGTCGTCATGGACTTTTTCAACAATTATGCATGACCCGAGGCTCCGCTAAGTCTGCAATTTCATTATTATTTGACCGATCATTGTTACTCGCGCGAGAGACTCAAAGGAGGAAAAAGTATGAAATCAATGGGACTCGGCCTCTCGCTGCTCTATTTCGGCATTCCTGCTGTCGTGTTGGCAGCAGGGTTTTACCTGCTGATGCCTTGGCTTATTAATTGCGGTATGCTGCCTTATTATGCCTACTCGCTTGGATTAGGGCTGCCCCTGCTGGCGATGCTTGTCGCTTCGATTGTGGCTTACCGGCTGGAAGGAAATCCGTTCAAATGGTCAGCGCTGATGGCGCGCTTTAATTACCGTCCGCTCTCGCTACGCGACCTCTTAATTGTGGCTGGAATTTTTGCCGTCGAGTTGGCCTTGTACTTCTTGATGACGCGCTTCACTGGCTGGCTGATTGGGCAAGGGCTCATAACCTTGCCCTCGAATCTGCCGGCCTTTATCAATCCTCAAACGGTGTGGACACAGGAAACCATCAACGCCGCCACCGGCGGGTTGCCCGGAAACTGGTTCCTGCTCTTTTTTTCGCTGGTTTTGCTGATCATCAATGTGGTCGGCGAGGAGTTTTGGTGGCGTGGAATTGTTTTACCGCGCCAGCAATTGGCTCTTGCCGGTTGCACCCTGCTTGTACACGCTCTGCTATGGACGTTCTTCCATGGTTTTAAATATTGGGATTTGCTAAACCTGCTGCCACTTTCCTTTGGTCTGACATTCGCCGTCCTGTACCTGAAAAACAGTTCCGCAGGTTTAGTCATGCACTTTATCAGCAACGGGGTCGGCCTGGTGCCGATTTTGCTGGGGGTGCTAGAGAAGTAAATTCTACACTCGTCTGCAAGTCGAAAATGTAGTTATGCGATAGAATCTTGGCGCGTGTAGCGATGTGCCGTAGACCATGTCTTTAATGTAAGCAGCAGTTTTATCCTGAACGGGACGATATGTCTCGGTCGGGATTTTAGGCGTCAGCTATGTGCACTATCTCCAGTTCGATTTTTACAATGCAAGAAGGCGTTGATGTCTACCTTTAACGAGTTAAGGTACAGGAGCAATTACGCCAACAGAGACCTGAGATGCAAATGGGTTCACGCATTGTCATGGGATAGCATCACCTAGTTTTTGCGCCAAAGGTCACGTTTTGTGCAGGAAAGGTCATAGGCAAATTCTTTCAAAACCACTATCATTATATTGAAGTAGTATTTCTCATGAATGGAGCAGATTTACCTATTATTATTCTTTGAAAGAAATAGGAGTATGAATGAGAAAAGCAACTACAAAGGTTGCAGTCTGGTTGGGTATAGTCGCTGGGATTGCCGGTTTCGAACATGGTTATTTTGCGTTTATCCAGGGTAATAACGCTATACCAAATCTGGTTTTTGCTTCGTGGGGGCCACCCTGCATACCTGAAGAAATCTGGCATGCATGCGAACCAGCAATGAGTATTGTTCCGAATTTTCTCATCACTGGCATTCTTGCGATGCTGCTCAGTCTGGCATTGATTGTCTGGACGGTTTGGTTTGTGAAACGCAGGCACAGTGGATTGGTGCAGATAGTGCTCGCGGTCTTATTGCTGTTATTTGGTGGTGGTTTCTTTCCGCCGATCATTGCTTTTGTTGGCGGACTGGCAGGGACACAGATATACCGTCCGATTTTGAAGCCACCCTCCCGGCTGATTCGTTTTGCGGCGAAACTATGGCCCTGGTCGCTGGTGATCTTCGTTGGCTGGACGCTGGGGCAGTTCCCCTTCGGTCATTTCTTCAACGACTTTTTGCAGAACATCATGTATATTAGTATGCTGATCATTTTGACTTCGCTGCCGTTTTCTGTTTATACGGCTTACGCGCATGATGCTAGTGAAGCATCATATTAATCGCGTCTTCTCACCGAGCTCCCATGGAATTTGACACTCATTTTAATTCCCAGGTCTTTGGCTTTTGGTATCCTTATGAATAACTCGCTACGCATCTCCTCTTCCTTCCTCGGAATCTATGCCGGTCTGATTGCCATCCAGCACGGCATTTTTGAGATTTCGCTGGGTGACCACGCCACCGGCGGACTAATGTTCAATGCCATCGGTCCTCCCTGCCAGCCGGAAATGGTCTGGCATGCATGCTTCCCGGCTATGTCATTGATTCCGAACCTGTTGATCACCGGCATCGCCGCCGTTATGGTCGGGTTGTTGTTGGTTGTATGGGCGGCTGCATTTGCCTGGCGTGTGTATGGCGCACTATTGTTCGGGGGTTTATCTCTGCTGGCACTTTTGGTTGGCGGCGGGTTCGTGCCGGTCTTTATTGGATTGGTGGCTGCCTTCACATCCAGCCGCATTAATAAGCCTGTAAGGTCGGGTGGATTGGGCTGGCGATTTGTCTCCAGGTTGTGGCCCTGGCCTTTGGTGTTGATGGCGTTCTGGATGCCGGGCAGTTGGCTCTTGGGACATTTCTTCAATGCGGCTTTGCTGTCGGCAGGTGGATTGTTGTTTCTCATCTTTGACATTAGCCTTCCAATTTTATCTGCGGTATCTGCTGTTGGGCGATCTAAAATACAAAAGGACAATTAATGATTACTAAAACTTCATCTTCTGGATATTTTCACAATGGCCTGCCATACAATCGAGCGGGACATGGTTCCAAACCTTTGATTATTTTCCAGGGACTCATGTTTGAACACAAACCTCAATCCGGGATGACCTTTGGCTACAACTTTCTGGAAAAAGACTACACCCTTTATGCTGTCTTGCGTAAACCGGGTTTGCCGCCAGATTACTCACTAAAAGATATGGCTGATGATTATGCCGAGATGATCCGCCAGGAGTTTGGTGGGCCGGTTGATGTGATCGGTGTTTCGACCGGCGGTTCTGTGGCGCAGTATTTTGCAGCCGACCACCCTGAACTTTTAAGACGTTTGGTGATTCACTCCAGCGCCCACACCCTGGGTGAAGCAGGTAAACAAATCCAACTTAAGATTGGACATCTGGCGCGGAAAGGAGAGGTTATGCATGCCTGGCAGGATTTGATCAGTTTCATTCTGCCAAGTAAGGGTATTTGGAGAATTCTTAACCCAACCATAGCCTGGACAGCGGCGAGTTTGCTCTCTCTGGGCAAGAAACCAGACCTGTCTGACCTTATTGTTACCATCGAAACGGAAGATAAACACGCCTTCAAAGACCGCCTGAAAGAAATATCAGCGCCCACTTTAGTCATTGCCGGGTTGAAAGACCCGTTCTATACTCCGGCTTTGTTCCGCGAAACAGCGGCAGGCATTCCCGGTGCAAGACTTGTCCTCTACGACAAGATGCGCCATCCTGCCACAGGCAAGCAGTTTGAGCGGGATGTGATGGCTTTTTTTAAAGAGTAATGTCTCGATAAACTTTTTTTTCTGGCGAATTATTGGAGAACTTTTCTTGTTTTTGAATACAATAAGTAATGTGCCATCGTTTTTATTTTTTTTTGCTTGCTCGAGCAATTTAGATTACAAGACAAAGGAAAACTTGAACAATGAATATTCTTATCATTTACGACTCGGTCTTTGGCAACACTGAAAAAATCGCCCAATCCATTGCTGTTACACTCGGCACGCAGGCTATCTCCGTGAGTCAGGCGGATGCCGATCAGCTACGTGGTCTTGACCTGCTGGTGGTTGGCTCACCGACGCGCGCATTTCGACCGACGGAGGGTATCAGCAAATTACTCAATAGCCTTCCTAAAAACCACTTATCAGAATTGCGTGTAGCTGCATTTGATACACGCGTCGTGTTGGAGACGATCGATTCTAAAGCGCTGCGTTTCATGGTTGATAAAGGTGGTTATGCTGCTAAAACGATTGCCAAGTCTCTCGTCAAGAAGGGCGGCATTTTGGCTGCTCCAGCCGAGGGCTTCTTCGTCAGTGGTGAGAAAGGCCCGCTCGTCGAGGGCGAAATCGAACGCGCTGCCAATTGGGGCAAGAAGTTTCTGTTCACTAACTAAAGTAGACTTCTGTTCAATCAGTTTATTCGACAAGAAATGCCATCAGTGCCTGGTTGAAGGCTTCAGGATTATCCATATTCGCGCAATGACCAGCTTGCGGTATTACCTGAAACCGGGCATTCGGTTCTCGCTTTTGCCAGTCTTCCGCGTATGTTAGAAGGATGGGCAGATCATGTTCACCAATTAGAATTAATAGGGGTTGGTGAAGTGTATGAGGTGTTTTATCGAGAATTTTACTCATCCCCGACATGACCGGCAGTGAGCGGCGCGTGAATTTCTTCATGGCTTGGTATAAAATCTCTCGTTCGGCTTCGATAATGTTGGTATTTTTGACCACGTAGCGACGGAACCCGTCCATCCAAAAAAGCATCAAGAAGATGGCTTTGAAAATTTCGCGATTCTGTGCTTTGCTTATAGCGGAGTTATCACCAAAGATGCTGTAGCCGCCTGTAACGGTGACGCTCTTGACTTGCTGAGGATAGTGGTGCGCTACCGCTTGTGCCATCAACGAACCGAGTGAGACACCAACCAGGTGCGCTTGAGCATGTCCCTCGACATTAATGATTTCAGAGACAATACCAACTGTTGCTTCGATACCGATATTGCCGATGCCTACCTGTGAGTTGCCGTGTCCGGGCATGTCTACGCAAATAACGTGATAGTTTTCGGCAAAAACTTCAACTTGATTATGGAAGCAAGTATGATCGCCATAGGCCGGGTGAATGAAGACGATGGCTTCTTTGGAGGGGTCACCCAGCGTGTAGTAATATATACTGATTTTGTCTTTTTTGAAGTGTCTTTCTTGAAGGGTTTTCATGGGGTATCCTTTAGAGAGTTTTGAGGAGGTTGTGAGATTAAGCTACTATTAAAGTAAAGCAAGTGCTCTTGATATCAAAGGCAAATCGCCAAAATTGACATTTCTATAAGCCCTGGAGGAGCTCGGTAGTTGGCGGATTACTCGTGTAAAGTGTATATCTCTAATAGTAACATATAACAAGAAAGACCTCAAGATGTTTTTTCTTTTTCTTAAGATATTTATTGTTATTTTAAAAACACTTTGACATTACTGGTGCTGAAATCGAAAGGGGTGAAAGGTCAAATTTTTTGAGTGTACCCGGCTCCACCTGGAAGCAAAACCTGACCAATTTTTTCTTGCAGACTCATGAGCGATTTGATGAAAAAATTGGTTACGGTTGTGGTTTGTATAAACGCCTCGACAATAGTTTGTTTTCCATTGTCGGCGGGGATGCTGGCGTAGGTTTTGATTCACGTTACTTTGTCCATCACCGAATGACCGCCAGTATCCTTTCCAATACAACCAACGGCGAAGAAGACCTGCGCGAAGTCGTCATGGACTTTTTCAACAATTATGCATGACCCGAGGCTCCGCTAAGTCTGTAATTGCTTTATTATTTGACAGCTATTTAACTTGTTCCATCTTTAACCGAGTTGATCAAAGTTTCGTACCAAAACGCAGTTAAGTCCAATTTATGAATTGATGTTATTCCAAAATAACAGTAATCTGAACGCTATTATTTATACTTCTCCAACACTTCAAACAGCCTCTGTGGGTAATCGGTGATGATGCCGCTTACCCCGGCGTTGATCAGGGTCATCATGGTTGCTTCGTCATTGACCGTCCAGACATACACATCATAACCTTCATTTCGCAAAGTCTGAATGATGGTTAGATCTTTGATCGACTTGAAACTTGGATTAATTGCATCAGCTCCAATTTCTTGCAGCAGTTTGAGCGGATCTTCCATCTCTTTAACCAGCGCGGCTGTTTTGATATTTGGGTTAATTTGCTTCACCTGAACCAGGTAATCAAGATTAAATGAAGAGATAATGACTTGGTGCGTCATTCCCATTTCGCCGATTAAGACAACTGTTTTTCGCACAATATCTGAATCACCGGGTTTTCCTGACAGGTCTTTCAACTCAATATTTACTGACCAGTTCTTCGCTTGAGTAAAGAGTAAAGCTTCACGTAAAGTTGGTATTTGTGCGGTACCGATTAGGTCCTGGTCGTCAGTTGAAATGTTGCCTTTTTTAATTTCGCCAAACGGGTCTTTCTTCAGATACCATGAGCCGGCATCCAATTGTTTGATCTCTTCAAGTGTAAAGTTATGTACCTTCCAGAAAAACCGCATCGGAAAGACTTTCATTGCATTGGTTGTGTGTTTGAAATTTGGATCATGAATCAGCACCAATTCACCATCTTTGCTCTCTTGCACGTCAAGTTCCCATTGGTCCGCCTGTAAATCGAAGGCGCGTTGAGCTGAAAGCAGGGTGTTTTCGGGCGCTACTGAGCTAGCCCCGCGGTGGGCGACAATAATTGGTAATTCTTTTTGCAAGGGCTTTGGGTTTACCACTGCTGTAGGTGACTTGGCGCATCCACACAGGATAATGATGACCGCGATCAGTATGAGGATGTGAGGTTTCAATTGTGACTCCTATTAAGAAGGTTATGGCAGGAAATTATTTGTATAATGCAATTATACACATTAATCAAATTGATTAATTGTGCTACTATTTTGACAAAATAGAACAAATGTTTTATAATAAGTGCATTAAATCATTGTTTTGTTTCTAGAGGAGGAAACATGAAATCCAATTTAGGGCACCTTCAAATTAACATTCAGATGAAAAACAAAGCTTTCTATAAAGACCTGTTCACCTTTTTGGGCTGGTCAACCTTGTATGATGATGAGAATGTCATTGGGTTGGGGTGCGAGAAAGAGTCCAGTTTGTGGTTTTGCGCTGGTCTCAAAGATGTCCAGAATGATTACGACGGCATCGGCATGAACCATCTGGGCGTGTCAGTCGAAAAACAATCTGAAGTGGATGAGACTGTTGAATATTTGAAAGCCAAAGGCGTGACGGCTTTGTTTGAGACACCGCGACACCGCTCAGAATTCTCGGGCGAGGGAACCACCTATTATCAGGTGATGTTTGAAACGCCAGACAAGATTCTCTTGGAGGTAGTCTACACCGGTCCGAAGCAATAGACTTTCATCTGCTGGCTGCAGAGAAGCATCAATTGGATAAATATCGCATGAGGCATAACGCAATTCATGTGTAGCCATCCAGTGGTATTCCTGGAAAGGTTGGGTCACAAAACTGGTGCCCAACCTTTTTGCTTATCCAAACCTAATGTTTTTAACCTGTGGCTTCATAAGAAGTTCAATGAAATAGAAAATCAGACCAGGAACTTGGTTGGCCTGATTCGATTTTTGAGATAAATCTAGCAAATCTTAGTTTAACCGGTTTTGTTCAGTTATAGACGGTTCGAGGGTGAAATAAAAGTTTGCCCCTTTATCCACTTCGCCATTTGCCCATACCCGTCCGCCGTGCCGTTGGATGATACGCGCGACAGTCGCCAACCCAATACCGATGCCCGGGAATTCTGTTTCATTATGAATTCGTTGAAAAACAGAAAAAAGTTTGTCAACATAAGCCATATTAAAACCGGCGCCATTGTCACGAATGAAATAGATTTTGCCATCTGTTTCTGATTTAACCCCAAATTCAATATGAGTGAGATCGCGATTGGAGGTGAACTTCCAGGCATTACCGAGCAAGTTTTCCATTACCACGCGGATTAATTGTTCGTCACATACTGCAGTGATGCCTTCAGAAATTTTAAAATCAACCTGCCGTGAAGGGCTATTTTGCTTGAGACCATTTGTGATTTCATATGCAATTTCACTCAGATTTACAGTATTCTTTTTAAGTTTAAAATTTGTGAATTGAGATAATCCTAACAACGCCTCAATCAATGCATCCATTCGACTAATGGATTCTCGAATTTTCTGTATAAGGCGAAGACTTTCCAGGTTTTCATTATTACTATTGTTTTCTTCCAGGGCATCAGCAAATCCAATAACGTGCCGAAGTGGAGCACGCAAGTCATGAGAGACGGAATAATTAAAAGATTCAAGTTCTTTGTTGGCGAACTCGAGTTGAGCAGTACGCTCGGCTACCCGTTTTTCCAGATCTGAATTTAGTTTATTAATTTCAATTATGGCTCTCTCGCGGTCTGTTATATCGCGGATGTTACATTGGGCGATTCTAACCTTATCAACCAGGTATACATTACTGACAAACTCCACTGCCTTATGTTTACCATATTTGGTTAACAAGGGAAGATTATCATAACGAATAAAGCCTACACTTTGCAGTTCAATGAATGATTTCTTGGATGTTTCAACGTCCTTGAAAGCCCCCAGTTCCCATAATTCTCGACCCAGAAAATCCTCTTTGGAATACTCCAGCATTTCGCATAAGTAAGGATTAACATCCATAACCAACCCTGAGTCCGCGTCCAGAATCAAGATTCCATCTTGAGCAGATTCAAAAAGACGACGGTATCGGGTTTCAGAAGTTTTTAGATTTGTTTCCACCTTTTTTTGAATCACGCGTAAATTAAACTCGATTATTTCACGCTCAATGACGGGTAAAATGCGCACCAATTCGCGTTTCTGAATGTAGTCTTTAGCGCCAGCTTTCATTAATGTGACAGCCATATTGAGGTTAATTTCGCCAGACACGATAATAAATGGAATATCAGGACGCAATTCCTTGGCCAAATCGAGGGCATGAACTGCATCAAATTTTGGCATTCGGTGATCAGATACGATCACGTCCCAGTTATCACTTTCAAGGGCATGACGCATTGATTCTGCCGTGTCGACTAATTCACTTTCGACTTCGTATCCGCCATTTTGTAAGGTGCTTATTAATAAGGCAGCATCATCCTTCGAATCATCAACAATTAATATTTTCAACAGATGCCTCAGTTACATCAACACGTCGCTCCTTAGTGTATTTATTCTAAGGAACCTGATTTTATTGTACAGTAATAGACTATAAAAAATCTATAAATAGTATTAATATTGCGGGAACTAAAAATTATTAAGATTGAGTTGAATAAAGCGTCACTCGCTTTTTAATCAGCGATTTCTGCCAATATCAAAAAATATTATAGATTTTGCACTCCGTGCCAGGTATGTAGAAAAATGAAAAATGCTGCAATTGCTGCGTATTGCCAACTGTGACCGATAAATGCCACGCCCAGAAACGCCAAAAACGGTGTTAACCGCGGCGCCAGCAATCCGACTGGGCTGTTGCTCCATGCGGATTGCGGCGCGAAAAGAAAAGGCAGCCATGAGGCAAAGTAGATCAGTGTTCCGATGATGTAAATCCACAATCCGGCTTTGCTGGTGATGTCTTTTAGCTGCAATGGCAGCAGCAGGGGCAGCACAAAGACAAAGATACGCACCACGTTTTCTGAAATCAGCAGCCACTTGGGGGAGTTCAGGTCAGAGGTAATGCGTGCATCCATGATGCGCGGCCCGAGGATGATGTTCCATACCAGCAGCGGCAGCATTAGCCATAAACAATTGAGTAAACGAATATCAAATTTCATCATCCATCCTGTTAATAACAGTTCTGTTTATTGCCATCTGTTTCAGTTTTCTCTTGATCGGCTGACGCGTGCAGCTTTATGCCGTCGGATGAAATGGTTGATTAACAAGCCCAGACCTACGAATAGCAGTAACCCTGTAAAGGTTAATATTTTCGCCAGAACCGTGAAGCGCATCGCTGGTTTAAAATCCATTGGCAGATATGAATAAAGCGAATCATCTGCTTTGCCAGTGGTGTAGAAGCTGGTTAACAGACGTTCGGCTGCTGCATGTTGAAAGCTCCAGAAGTCGTTGGTGTGTCCCTGTTCTGAAATCACAATGTGCTGACCATTGCGCAAAGAAGGTAGCAATTCCGTTTCAGCAAATTCTGCCGGAGTTGCGAAGTCGATGCTGCCGCTGACAAGCAGGGTTTCTATATCAGTTGGATGAACGTGACGATATTCTTCTGGCATGATTGCGACCGGAAAATTAGCCGCAGAGCCCCAAACAAGAAGAGACATTGGTGAGCCAAGAATGGCATCAGGAGTCATCAATTCTTCTCTGTAATTGATATTTGGATCGAAATCCGCGCTGTAACCAATGGCGAAGAACTCACCCCAGGTCATCATATTCGGCATAATGAAATCATAAGCGATTGACATGATTGCCAGTCCGCTTGAATCTCCTGCTTCAGCGGAAAGGTAGGCATCAAAGATGACAGGTGCCGTATTTCTGTGGAAGAGCAGACTGAATGCAACAACCTTGACCTTACCCGGGTCAATGGGTATAAAGAGCCAGCGTTTGGGCATGGATTGGTTTACATCACGTATAGTTGCTGCCAGATCTGAAGTGCTTTTGTTGCATTTAGTATCCTGATGACATAGTTCAGCATAATATTTCACTTGTTCATCAACAATTTCGGGCTTCCAGACGAAATGGCCTGGTGGATTCACAGCAATCATGGCACTGCGTTTCAAACTATCAGAGTGCATGATGGCATAAATCTGTGCAACGCGTGTTCCATAGCTTTCACTTAGCAAATTGATCTGTTTATATCCTAATGCTTTTCGGGCGGCCTCCATGTCTTCAACCACCTCGGGGATGGTATAGCCATTCAAATCGACACCCTCAGCTATGAGGCGTTTTGCACAGGCGCTCATAGCGATACTCAGATTGTCAAGCGAATCAGAACTGAGCACATCGCCTCCTACACCTGTGATCGCAGCAGAAACTTCCGGACAATCCAGTTTTGAACTGCCATCTACGCCGCGGTAACCAATCAGCACAATATCATGATTAGCCAGCAGCCAGACAGGGGGTTTAAATCCCATGTTTGATTGGCCAGGGCCGCCAGTGAAATGAAAGATTGGTTCGGCAGGGTTTTCTGCGGAAGAATGGATGCGGGTGATCGGCAGCGCGATCAGGCGGGAAGTCGCATTATTGCGATTCTCAGCAACAACAAGTGTTCCGCAGTCTGCCTTATAGCGAGTGCCATTCATCTTGATTTCGCAGGGTTCTATAATGAGATCCCCCGATTGACTTCCAGCAGGCACTTCGACCTTGCTTCCTTTGGGTCGCAAAATAAGCCATCCGGCTGCCGCAAGCACAATTATCAATGCGATGATCAAAAAGATTTTTTCGTTCATGAGTTACTCCTGTTTTACAAATGGTCGGTCAAAGCGTTTTTCATACACGCCGTTCTTTTTCAACATGCCATCAAAATATGAATGCGCGATGGGAAGCTTCAAAAACACCTTGAAGACCGGCGCCAATACTTTTGGAAAGCTTTCTGGCTTGGCGATGGATGCCAAAGTTGCTGGATTGAGTGGCTCACCATTAGCCAGATTGTTTCCCAGCGAAAGTAATCCATCAAACAATTTCTTGTTCATGTTGTCTGGCATGATGCGTACCCCTTCGCCGTTGCCTTTGACAATCGTGCCGAGATAAGCGGAGCCCAAACGATCAGCCAGTTTTTCAAGGTAACGCTCCACAAACCGTGAATGCAAGCCTTCAGGGAAACCCGATTGCACGATGAAACCGATGGGCGGGTTGCCATTTTGACCAACCAGAGGTTCAAGCGCTTCGATGAAGTGCTTGACGACACCCGGCATGGAATCTGTATATAATGGAAAGGCTAACCAAACTGCCTTGGCCTCGCGGAAAGCCTGCACATGTTCAGCCGTGGCGTTGATATTAACCAGGTTGACCATTTTGCTTTCACCGCCAAATCCCTCGGCTAATTTCTGCAAAAAGATGGCGCTGTTTCCGCGTTCGCCGCGCGGAGACCCATTGAAGAAGGTGATACTTTCCACGGGTGTTAATGCCGTTCCCTTTGTAGGTTGGGGGGTCGTGGGCATGGCCAGCGGTTTTGCAGATTGCTCCATGATTCTCTCAACCAGTTCGCTCACCGGTGTTTCACTGGTTAAGCTGAAATACAAACCGGATTTAAAGTTGAGCGCAGTCCGCTGAAACATCTGCGTTGTAATCTGTAGATCGTGATCATCTGTAGAAGCTTCTTTTTCGACCACCAGCCCCAAACGCGGATAGCGGACGTAGCGTTTAAGGTGATGTGCCTCAAACTGGTCTACTTCCATATAGGGGTGAATCAGAGGCAGGTGTTTATCCATCGCCATCTTGAGCAGCTCTGATGGATATCCCATTTTCATCGGCGCAGCCCATAAGACAAAATCAGCATTAATTACCGCTTCATCCATCTCTTGTGAGGCGCTGTCTGCCTGGCAATTGCCGGGGGTTTTCACCCAGCAGCCCCAGCAGCCTGTGCAATATTTCAGAGGCAATTCACGCAGCAAGATATGCGTTACCTGGCTGCCTTTATCTTCGAGTTGGTCCTGAATCTCGTTCAGATAAGCATCAAAACTGCTTTCTTGCGGGTTTCCGTTGAGAATTGTTATTTTCATTATTGTCCTTTACTCTTGTGGCACTTGGCCGGATTTGATACGTTGGATGATGCTCTCTGCCCATTCAAGGCTCGCTTTCATACTCAGCATGCCATTCTCAAGGGTCAACAGCCAGAAGAAATGTTCGCGCGGAGAGGTGATTTCCTTTTCAAATGGTCCCAATTGGCTTGGCACTTTATCATATCTTTCCAGAATCATGCGCATGATCCCGGCATAGCCCTCAAATTTTTGCAAAATTTCTTCATCTGTGAGTATCCCTGAAAAGAAGACCTGAATGAGTGGGGCGCTGCGGGGTTCGTCTAATGGAGCAGGGCCGGCAACCCATTTTCGTAATTCTTCGCGGCCTGAGTCGGTGATGTGATACACCTTGCGGTCAGGTCGGTCATCCTGGGGCACCTTTTCCATTTGCACTAGCGAACGTTCGGTCAGGTTGGCAAGGGTGCGATAAATTTGACTCTGGTCCGCTGGCCAAAAATGCCTCACCGAACTGTCAAAGATCTTTTTGAGATCGTACCCGGTGTAGGGGTGGTAATTCAAAAATCCAAGGATGGCAAACTCGAGTGACATTATATTACTCCTCATATATAGGATAAAACATATATATTATATATCATATAATATCATCTTCTCTGATGAAGTCAATAGGCAAATTTATCCGAGAAAATGAATGAGTGAAAAAATCCTTTCTTCCAAGCAATTATTAATTTTATGTAACTCTCACTGCTCTCGTAAAGTATTAAAGACCTATGTGCTTGTAAAGGTTTCATTCCTGATGATCAGATTGCTGTTTAGTCTTCTTGGATTTCAATCTGTTTAATTTAAAATGTATTTCGCTAGTTTCCCCGCCAAACCAATCGAGCTCCATGCAGATGGAGGATTTCCTGGACAGGTGCAGTGGTCAAGATCAGCAATCGACCATTTGGACAACTGTGAAAAAATACGTACCTCCCACGAGGAATGGTTGACAATAATCTGAAATGAAGTATTTTTACAATCAATAAGATGTGGGTTTTTTATCCCACCACACTTGCTGATGAAAAAATCATTTCCACAGTCCAAATTTATGAAATGGATCGCTAAAAATGATACAAAATGGAGGAAACTATGCTAAAGTTAACTTAGTTCCGCTGCATCCATCACCCCTCTGGTATAAAAATGTCAGAAAATATTTTTGACGTGGAATCCGGGTTTCAGATATAGGGCGATCAAGAGCGAATAATTGATCGAACGATGTTCATTATCAGCAGCGGCACCGCCGGGCAAGCAGCCGGATGTTATTCCTAATTGAACGAATTCGGTCATTTTCTTCTAGTAGCGAATAAATGCATAAAAATTCAAAAACAGTTAGATACCTTATAATTTTTTACCGACTACAAGTAAAACGATATATTGATTACTATCTGGTAAAGAAACGTGACAATACGACTCCATGCATCAGGCGAAAAAATACCGGACGAATCCGGTCAACCGCCGTGCTTTTCCAAGGCTGACTCTCAGGAGAATATAAGAAATGAATATGCCAGAAGAAAAAATGCGACTACCCAAAGCGCCGACAGGCATACAAGGGTTGGACGAAATTACCAGTGGCGGTTTGCCTAAAGGCCGGCCAACCCTGGTATGTGGTAGCGCTGGCTGTGGCAAGACGCTCCTCGCCATGGAATTTCTAGTACGCGGCGCGAGGCAGTACAACGAGCCGGGCGTCTTCGTGGCCTTCGAAGAGACCGAAAATGATCTGATCCAAAACGTCGCTTCACTTGGTTTCGACCTAAAAGACCTGATCGCACGTAAAAAGATCGTGATTGATTTTGTATATATTGAGCGCAGCGAAATCGAAGAGACCGGTGAATATGATTTGGAAGGGTTGTTCATTCGCCTCGGGCAGTCTATTGACTCCATCGGAGCCAAACGCGTCGTACTGGATACAATCGAGTCACTCTTCTCTGGGTTGCCCAATCCGCTCATCCTGCGCGCAGAACTACGCCGCTTGTTTCGTTGGCTGAAGGAGAAAGGCGTGACCGCCATCATCACCGGCGAGCGCGGCGAAGGGTCACTGACCCGCTATGGATTGGAAGAGTACGTTTCTGACTGCGTCATCATTCTCGACCATCGTTCGAGCGAGCAGGTCTCCTCGCGGCGTTTGCGTGTGGTCAAGTATCGTGGCTCAACACATGGCACGAACGAATACCCATTTCTGATAGATGAAGATGGTATTTCTGTACTTCCTGTCACCTCACTTGGTCTTCAACAGATCGCCTCCACCCTACGTATACCCACCGGTATTGAGCGCCTCGATGTGATGCTGGGCGGTGCGGGGTATTTCCGGGGAAGCAGCGTACTCGTCTCTGGCACGGCAGGCACCGGCAAGAGCAGTCTCGCCGCGCATTTCGTCGCAGCCGCCTGCGAGCGTGGCGAACACACCCTGTATTTTTCCTTTGAGGAATCTCCCAGCCAGATCATGCGCAACATGAGTTCCATCGGGATGGACCTGCAAAAGTGGGAAAAGAAAGGTCTACTCCAGTTTCAGGCGAACCGACCCACCTTTACAGGCTTGGAAATGCACCTGACGATGATGCACAAAGCGATCAACGCGTTCAAACCAAAAGTTGTGATTGTGGATCCATTGAACAGTTTCGTTATGGGGGGCAATGCGACCGAAGTTAAAGCGATGTTAATGCGACTGGTGGATTTCTTGAAAATGAAAGAAATCACCGGTTTATTCACAAATCTTACAGCAGGCGGTGGTGCGCTCGAGCAAACCGACATTGCCATTTCATCTCTGATTGACACTTGGCTTTTGTTGCGCGATATCGAAATCGGCGGCGAGCGCAATCGAGGCATGTATATATTGAAATCGCGTGGAATGGCCCACTCGAACCAGATACGCGAGTTCCTTATCACCGATCACGGAATTGAATTGCGCGATGTTTACATCGGTTCGGGGGGTGTGCTGACCGGCTCGGCGCGTCTGGCTCAAGAAGCGCAAGAGCAAGTCGCGCAGACAATACACGATCAGGATGTTGAGCGGCGAAAACTTGATCTGGAACGCAAACGTAAGATTATGGAAGCGCAGATTACCGCATTACGCGCTGAGTTTGAGGCACAAGAATTCGAGGCGATGAACATTATCGGGCAGGAACATGCGCGAGAAACCCACCAGACGCAGGAACGTGTGGATATGGCTCAGATCCGCAAAGCGGACGCCAAACCGAACAGACAGAAAGGAAACTCGAAATGAAAAAGGAATCTGTCGATCGCAAGACCGCACTGAATGCACCCCCACTCCCCAAAAAGGATCGGGGGGATATGGGGGTTGGCGTAAGTGAAACCCAGTTCGCCCAGGCAAAATCGGATGCCTTTATCTTGCGCTTGTATGTTGCCGGACAAACGCCCAAATCCATGATGGCTTTTGCCAATCTCAAGAAAATTTGCGAAGAACACCTGAAAGGTCAATATTTCATTGAAGTAGTGGACTTGCTGGAAAATCCAACACTAGCGAGAGGTGATCAGATTCTGGCAATCCCGACTCTGGTACGAAAACTGCCAGTGCCTGTGCGTAAGATTATCGGCGATCTCTCTAACACCGAACGCGTGCTGATCGGATTGGATCTGCTGCCGCGGGAATAGGAACATCTTATGCTAACCGAGAAAGTAACCGATTCGACTCATCAGTTTGAACAATCGTTAATCCGACTGCCTGAAATACACTATGTCTTGCGGCTATATGTGACCGGCACGACGCCGCAGTCTTTGCGCGCCATTATGAATGTCAAAAAATTCTGCGAGGAATACTTAAAAGGGCGCTATGAGTTGGAGGTGATCGACCTGTACCAACAACCTCAACTTGCCCAGGGCGAGCAGATTATCGCCGCGCCGACACTCATCAAAAAATTGCCGCTCCCACTGCGCCGGATTATTGGAGATATGTCAAAGAGTGAACGCGTTCTGGTTGGGCTGGATTTACAAAAGAAGATCTGACACCTATTTTTGTTTTGCGCCACACAGGATTTATATGCGTATGAAAACCGCGTTCCCAAATAAAAAGCAACTTGTAGATGAAAACGCCGGGCTTCGTATACGGCTGGAAGAATCCGAAGATACATTGCGCGCCATTCGCAGCGGCGAGGTGGATGCGATCGTCGTCACTGGCGCGGGAGGTGAGCAGGTTTTTACCCTCACCAGCGCTGAACGTCCTTACCGGGCATTGATCGAGGGTATGAAAGAAGGCGCAATGACCCTCACACCTGAGGGTGTAATTTTATATGCTAACTGCTGCTTTGCCGAAATGCTCAAAACCCCGCTCGAAAGGGTGATCAGTTCCACCATCCACACCTGGATTGCGCCCGATTATCTTGATATGTTTCTAGCGCTGCTGAAGAAAGATACACCTGAGAAACGTCACGAGGAGCTGGTTCTCACTAGCGGAGATGGAACACTGGTACCGGTCTATCTTTCGGTGATTCCCCTGAATGTAGAAAAGCTGCCCGATTGCTTCGGTCTAGTAGTCATCGACTTAACCGAACAGAAGAAAAGCAACGAAGCGATACTTGCAGCCGAAAAGGCGGCATACGAATTGTTGGAAGAACGACAATACTTAGCGCACGACCTGCATAATGCCGTTAACGAGACTCTGTTCTCCGCCAGCCTGATAGCCGAAGTCTTGCCGCAATTGTGGGAAAATGATCAGGCGGAGGCACGGCGATCTCTCGAAGACTTGCGTCTCTTGACGAAAGGCGCTCTAGCCAAAATGCGCGGTCTCCTGGCTGAACTGAATCCCTCTACTTTGGACGGTTTAGACCTGGGTGATCTGCTGCGTAAGTTAGGCGAAATGCTATCCGATCGGATCAACACCTCGGTTGCTGTAAATATTGTTGGGAAATTCATACTCCCAACTAAAGTCCAGTTAGTCTTTTATCGTGTGTGCCAGGAAGCGCTGGAAAACGTTGTCATACACAATGCAAGCCTGGTTGAGATCAATCTTCAGCATATTGGAGATGTAATCCAATTACGCATTCATGATAACGGTCGTATATTTGACTCTGAACAAGCTCACTTAGGTTATCCTGGCTTAGATATGGTGGTCGAGCGTGCAGAAGCCCTAGGTGCAAAACTGAAAGTAAACAGCCGACCGGGTTATGGAACTGAAGTTAGGCTGACCTGGCATGCCCCCCAGAATTGGGCGCCATAGGCCTGGCTCAAGAGAGTGAATGAGGGTCAATCAACAGGAATAGTTTTTTTGCTCTCTGGGTTTTTTTTGCGATAACTTTGCTGTAGCAATTCCCTTGGATCCATTTATTACTTTGACCGAATTTTCCTTTACTTTCTTTATATGGCACAATCTTACTGGTAAGATTAGATAAGGAGATGACCAATGGCCATATTGGCAACCACTCGAATGTCCTCCAAGGGACAAATCGTTATTCCTGAAAGTATCAGAAAACAAATGAATCTCATTGAAGGAACTCAGTTTGTTGTTGTGGGAGAAAATGGTGTCGTAATGCTTAAGACCATTGAAGCACCGGTTATCAGTGATTTTGACGACCTGATCCAGAAAGTCCGTACTCAAGCAAAAGCTGCCGGCCTGAAACAGTCTGACATTTCCAATGCAATTAAAAAGGCTCGTGGTCATTAGTGAAAGTGGTCATTGACACCAATGTTGTTATTTCTGGCGTTTTCTTCAGTGGCGCGCCATATCTGGTACTCCAATCATGGCGTGACCAAATAATACAGGTTGTGATTCCCCAGAGATCCTAGCAGAGTATCGGCGCGTTGGTGATTTTATTTCACAAGAACGGCCTGGTGTTTATCTCTCCAAAATGTTTGACTACGTGTAACAGAATGCTGTGGTCTTTGAAGCGCCTGCAATACCTGAACCGATCTGTGCGGACTCGGATGATGATAAGTTTTTTGCATGTGCACTGGCCAGCGGCAGCAAACTGATTGTAAGCGGTGATAAGCATTTGTTAAAAGTGTCGGGTTATAAAGAAATTGAAGTTCTGAAGCCAAAAGTTTTTATCGATAATTATCTGGCGTGATCGTTGTACAAGAGGGGGTAGAGATAGTAATGCTTGATGAACGATTTGGGTTGATATCATTTTTTTTTCAAAAATGGCATAGATACTCGCTGAAATTATTAAATTTCGGTTTCCATTATAATTATTCTAATGAACCAACCAGATATAACTATTTCATATAAAGAGATGGCAGAACTTGAACGCCGGAGAATGGTTGCAGTAAGTTTACGCAGCACGCTCTCGGCATTAAATTCCGATTTACCACTCGACCAACTCCTGGATTTCATTGTTCATCAAGCCTTGCCGTTGCTTAGTGCTGATGCTGTAGCAATACATCGCCTAAATTCGGACGATGAATTAGTTATTCAATCTGTGGTGGGGCTCCCGGTTGAACATATTCAATCTGCCGGTCCAGTGCTTGAAAAAATCACAACAAGAAAAGCTTATTTATGCAGACAACCAGTCTTTTGCACAAATCTTTCAGAAATTCTAAATAAATCTGATTTTTGCCCTGCACAGGTTGATTCTTTTGAAGGGTTGACTCGTAAATATCGTTCAATCTTATCTGTACCAATTGAGATTCGTAACGAGAGTTATGGCGTGTTGACATTGTTTTTTGTTAAAAGACACAAGTTAAATGATGACGAATTAGATTTGGCAATTGACTTTTCAATTCAGGCAGCTTTGGCGATTGATAATGCAAGGTTGAGAGTAAAAGCACAGGTACAAGCGGTTAACCAGGAACGAAACCGTTTGGCTCGTGAATTGCATGATGCTGTAATTCAGAATCTTTTTTCTGCCAGTTTAATTGCTGAGTCATTGCCCAAAGTATTCGAACTTGATCCTGCCCAGGGGCTTGAAGGGTTGAGTGAACTTCAATTATTAACCCGTGGGGCCTTGGCAGAGATGCGTTCACTATTATTAGAGTTACGTCCACGTGCAATTGAAGAAGCTCGTTTGGAAGAGTTGATCAGGCAAATTGCAGAAGCTGCATCAGGAAGATTGCGTAAACCAGTTACCTGTTATTGCGACAATAAAACAATAATGCCTGTTGATGTGCGACTTACTTTTTATAGAATCACACAAGAGGCGATCAACAATATTATTAAGCATGCAGAAGCTGACAACATTTCGATTGTTTTAAAACAAGACGGCAAATCGCCAGATGGTCGTTGTAAAAAAGCGATCTTAACCATCACTGATGACGGTCGCGGTTTTGTCGAATCAAAAGATTCTCCTTTTCATTTGGGGTTTAAGATTATGAAAGAAAGAGCTGAATTAATTGGCGCAAAACTTTCGATAAAAAGCCAGATAGATCAAGGGACTACTGTTCGACTTAAATGGGTAAATCAAGATTTGGAGAGCCTGTGAACCACACACCCCCTATTCGCATTCTAATTGTCGATGACCATGCGATGGTTCGCAGTGGTTTACGAATGTTTTTAATGGCTTTTGACGATCTTGATTTGGTTGGTGAGGCTGTGAATGGTGTTGAAGCTGTAAATCTTGCAGCGAAACTAAATCCGGACATAATATTAATGGATCTCATTATGCCAAACATGGATGGATTACACGCCACACAAAAAATTCATAAAAAATTCCCTCGCATCAAGATTATTGCTCTTACCAGCTTTACTGAATCTCAATTAATTGATGATGCATTCAAGGCTGGCATTTCTGGATTCTTGTATAAAGACGCCACTGCAAATGAACTTGCAAATATCATCCGTAATATAAATTCTGGCAACGTGTCGTATTCACCAGTTAGTGCCACTTTGTCAGACAGTCAGCCATCTGTTGCAAAAACGACTACTATCGAACTAACCTTGCGCGAGAAGCAAGTATTGGCGTTATTATCGATAGGCAAAAGCAATACCGAGATATCAGCAGAACTTACACTTAGTCTTTCTACGATTAAATTCCATGTCTCCAATATCCTTTCAAAGTTGGAAGCAAATAGTCGTGGTGAAGCAGTTTCAATAGCACGCAGAAACCATTTGATTGAATAGTTCTTTTTCGTAAGGACAAGTCTGACCGATTCACATCAAACAAGTTTCACTAAGGCCAAAATTGAGACCTAAACTTAAGTTTAGGTTTTTATTATTAAACAACCTTTTTGTTCTGAACGAACCTATTCTTTTTACCGGTGTAAACCTTTTTAAAAAACGATAAACTTAAGTATCGCTTATTGGAAAAATAGTACCCATTTGCTAGATTCGAAAAAATGAGTTGCTGATTGAAACAATTATGATCACTGTAAATGTAAGTTTGTATGGCTCCCTTGCGAGGTTTGGGGGCGGGAAACATGTTGCTCAAACAGATGTAAAGGTCATTCCGGGATCAGGGAAACACGAATTGCTGCAATTGCTGGGAATTCCAGAAGCAGAAAGAGGTTATTTATTCATCAACGCAGTTCTTTGCGAAGTTCCAGGCATTAGTACGAATGCGAATGAATTGTTCAATGATGGTGATCATGTCGGTATATTTTCAGTTGACCGTCTATATCCATACCAATATCGTGATGGACTTCCCATCTCAGCAGGACTCAAAGAAACTCTCGATAAACTAGGGGCTATGCATCATTCATATCAAAAGAATTGAGCACTTCATATTTTCAGGCATAACGCAATAATTACACCCAACCAATTGAAAAGGAAGGAGATTACTGCAATGGCAAAAAAAATACTAAGAATTGACATGACAAATTTGAAGGCAGCTTATGAAGAGGTGCCGGCAAAATGGTCGAAGTGGGCTGGCCGTGGCTTAACATCCGCAATTGTATGTGATGAAGTGGATCCTCTGTGTCATCCGCTCGGCCCAAATAACAAGATCGTAATTGCTCCAGGATGGGTCACTGGTTCTCCAGCCGCACCGAGTAGCGGTCGTACATCATTCGGCGGTAAGAGTCCGCTGACAGGTGGCATTAAAGAATCAAATGCAGGTGGCCTTTGTGGACAAATGATAGCAAAACTCCGCCTGGCAGCGATAATCGTTGAGGGCGATCCAGAAAAAGGAAAATGGTACACCCTGGTTATCAACAATGACGGTGTTAAGTTTGAGTCTGCTTCAGATATTGTTGGTAAAGGGATGTACGATGTTGATGAAATTCTTTGGAAGAAATATCCAAAATCAGCAGTAATTGGCATTGGTCAAGCTGGTGAAATGAAATTGTCCAATGCCGGTATTTCGGTGAATGATCCTGAAAATAGACCAGGACGTTATGCCGGACGAGGCGGTATGGGTGCAGTTTTGGCGGCGCGTGGTGTGAAAGCCATAGTGATTATTGGCGATGGTCCTGGTGTCGAAATCTCCAATGAGGAATTGTTCAAAGAAGGCCGAAAGAAACTGACAGAATCCATTCAGGAACATGGTTTAACAAAAAAAGGTGGTGCGTTAAATGCCTATGGTACTGCTGTTTTGGTCAACCTCTTAAATGAAGCTGGAGGTTTACCTACCCGAAACTTCAGTGCAGGGCAATTTGAAGGTGCGACCAAAATTTCAGGTGAAGCCATGGCTGAAAATTGTGAAGAACGTGGCGGCGAAGGAACAATGGGTCACGGTTGCCATCCTGGATGCATCATTAAATGCTCAAATATTTACCCGGATGAAACGGGAAAAGCAATCGCGTCTTGTATTGAGTATGAAACCACATGGTCGTTAGGTGCCAACTGCGGCATCGACAAGCTGGATTATATTGCCCAAATGACTCGAGAGTGTAATGATATTGGATTGGACACTATTGAAGCTGGCAATACGATCGCAGTTGCGATGGAGGGTGGTTTACTTGAATTTGGCGATGCTGAAGGCGCTTTTAAGAGTTTCGATGAGATTCGAAAAGGAACGCCTCTCGGACGCATTCTGGGTCAGGGTTGTGCAGCCACAGCCAAGGCTTTTGGTGTAAGCCGGGTTCCAGTGGTAAAGGGTCAATCAATGCCCGCATATGAACCTCGCGCAGTTAAGGGAATCGGTGTGACTTATGCAACCACTCCAATGGGTGCAGATCACACTGCTGGTTACACCATTGCGCCTGAGATCGCTGGCGTTAGTGGAAAACTAGACCCGCTTTCAGACGTCGGAAAGACTGAGCTTTCACTTACATTCCAGGCAGCTACTGCTTTTATCGATAGCACTGGATATTGTTTGTTTATTGCATTTCCGATCCTTGACATTGCAAAAGGTTGGGAAGGAATGGCAGAATCAGTAGCGGGAGTCACTGGTCTGAAAATTACCGGCAATGATGTCATTTCATTAGGCAAAGAGATATTGAAAATGGAGCGACTGTTCAATGAACGTGCCGGATTTACTTCAGCAGACGATCGCCCACCTGAATTTATGCTTAGCGAATCTCTTCCGCCTCATAATGTTAAGTGGACCATCTCTAATGATCAACTTGACTCAGTATTTGCCTGGGTCCATGAAGATTAAGATTTCTTTTTCTTAAATTATAATTATTCCGGGTGTGGGGTTTTATCCACACCCGGAAAGAATTAATCAAATGACTATTTTTCAGCACATTTATTGGGGGTATGAAATTTCATATCCCGATTTTTGGCACCATCAAAAAATCCAGGATACAGATTATTTTGTTTCCAATGTTAAAGCTGTTGAATCTAATTATGACGGTTCGGGTGCTGGCCAGATTCAAATTCGTGGAGAGTGGAACTGGTCCCGTCAAAACGTTGAACCTTTATGGAATACCCAATTAGGAAAACTTGCAAGTATTTTTGGGGCTAAAAATGTTGGCTCCGCTCCTTGGCGTCTCGGCGAAGCTTTTGGTTTGGAGGCTGAGATAGTCTTGCCAAAAAAAGATAACCTGCGCTTATGGACAGGAATATTGATGCATGATTTCCTCATATTGCATTTATTGGTAACGCATCCAAAAGAAGAGCGAGAAAAATTCGAACCTGAAGCCACAAAAATAATTTCTAGTTTAGGATTCCCCAAAACTATTGCTGGAGTGCAATTTTCTTCAGAAGGTTTGCCTTTGCCACCAGATTTTACTGCTATTGATCCACAACACATTCTTAAAGATATTTCTGATCCAGATAGGTGGCGTGCATTTTCGGGTGTTTCTGATGTCGGTGCTTTACAATCTTTTTATTTACGTGAGCTAACGCTTCATAACTGGAAAATTGTAGAATATGTTCCCTTCACATCCTTATCCGAATTTGGATTTGCCAGATACATACTTGAAAAAGATAAACAACAAATAACATTAGGTCTTATGCCTGCTGAGGAAGTAGAATCTGAAAATAAATCTACCCAGTCCAATATTGTTTATAAAATTGCATCATTGTAAACATATCTTATGGGCATGCTAGGAGAATAATATGCTTGTCAATGTGAAATTATTCGCAACGCTTACCCGATATAAGAGCGGAATAAAGGCTGGAAATTCATTTGAAATGAATCTGCCTGATACTGCCACCGCAAAAGAGATCATTGATATATTGCAAATACCTGATGAAGAAATACATATCGTGTTCGTCAATAATGTAATCCAAGCACCGTCAGGCAAATTACAGGCAGGGGATGTGGTCGGAATATTTCCACCGGTAGGCGGAGGATAGGAAAAATTCCTTAATGAATCAAAAGCAATTGATTAAAGCCCATATTGATAAAAATGGTAACTTAATGATACCCAAAGAATTGGCGGCTCGTTTTGGGTTGGTTCCTGATATTGACATCTACTTGGATGAAGGCAACAATGAAATTCGATTGTTTCGCCCTGTTTCTCACCTTGCCAAAGTTTATATAGAACCAACCAATATGTGCAATTTGGAGTGTCGTACCTGCATGCGTAATGTGTGGGGTGAGCAATCTGGTTTTATGAGTGAAGAAACTTTTAATCGTATATTCGAGGGAATTCAATCAATATCACCATTACCGACCGTTTTCTTTGGGGGCTTTGGCGAACCGCTTATGCATCCATTAATAACCGATTGGGTAAAACGGTTTAAGGATATAGGAGCCAGGGTTGAGTTAATAACTAATGCATGCCTGCTTACCGAAGAATATTCATTGAAATTTATTCGCACAGGATTGGATATGTTATGGGTTTCACTCGATGGATCATCAACAGAAAGTTATGCTGATGTTCGTTTGGGTTCTTCACTTCCAAAGGTTATTGAAAACCTCAATACGCTTAGGCAGATTCGTTATAAAGCGACAGATATTGATAACAGCAAACCTCAATTAGGTATTGCGATCGTTGCCATGAAAAGCAATATCAATGATTTGCCTGATATCTTGCGCCTTGGAACAAATCTTGGGGCTACAAGTTTTTCAATTAGTAATGTTTTAGCACACACCACTGAATTAAATGAACAATCACTTTACCATCGAACAATTCACAATATGATTTCTCGACACAGTACTTCTGTACCGCTCGTGAATTTACCTCGTATGGACTGGAATGATCTTACCAAAGGTCCTTTGGCCGAAATATTATCGCGGAATTATCGTCTTGAAATTGCAGGATTTGAAATTCAACGCTCTTTGGATACCTGTCCATTTATTGAACATGGCAGCACTTCAATTCGTTGGGATGGAAGTGTATCTCCTTGTTTGCCACTTCTACACACTAATCAAAACTTGGTTGAGAACCATTTTCGCGAATCACATGCATTCTCCCTTGGTAATATCAATGAACATGACCTGCTTGAGATTTGGAATGATAGTAATTATGTCAACCTTCGTGACCGTGTGCAGCGTTTCGATTTTTCTCCTTGTACCTTTTGTAATGGATGTGAGCTTTCAACGGAGAACAAGGAAGATTGTCTCGGCAATACCGACCTGGCATGCGGCGGATGCTTATGGGCTCAGGGATTGATCCGTTGTCCATGAAAAACGTGTTTTAAATTGATATCTGTGATGAAAAAGAAAAATCATGATGTAAATGAATATGATCGCTGTCTGTATAACAGGCAGATTAAGATGAAAGTATGGGGATTAAAAAGTCAGCAAAAAAACAAAAATTCCTTTTCAACACAACTTGCTAAAACGGCACCGAGGCCACACCCTTGTTAACCGAGTATGAGCGTCTTTCATCACGGCATCCAGGCGTTGCTGGTCATGGTAATCAGACAAAGCAAAGTGACCGTATCTGCATAATAATCTTCATGGGTTTGATAGACCGCTTCATATACTGAATTCAACCAATCCTGTTGATCGGGGCTGGTCATGGCGGCGACCCCCAGCGGTGCCACAAAGAATGTGGTGAAGTAGTCACTATTTTCCAAAGGCTTGCCATCTAGATCATAGCCTGCACGGAAGGCGTGAGGCTCTCCTCCAGTAGTGGATTCAGCCCAAAGAGAAATTTTTTGCGCAGCAGCACGTGAAGCCTCGTCATTGTTGAGCAGGGCATCCGCGCCAATTCGCCACGGATCGCGGCCAGCGTTGTAATAAAACTTCCCGTCATTTTCGCTTTCCAAAAAATATGCAGGCGCCGGGGCGGGGGTATGGTCTTCACCGCTCATGACGATAAAGTCAGGCAGCAATCCGGTCTTGGGGCTGTAAGTTTCCTGCAGGTTAAAAATGACTTTCTGGCTGTTGGTAACCACTTCGTTCCAAACCGGGTCGCCGGCGGCCTTGCCATAGGCTCTGAAATTTACCAGCATAAAATCTGATGACCTTGGTGTGTACTGATTGTGCGGATTGCCTTGTGCATCCGTCCAGTCGCCAAGCATGGGCAGACGGCTATCAGGACCGATGGTGGATTCAAGGATACCGGCTAGCAGTGCATCCGCTTCAGTTTTGTAATTGATCTCGCCCTGGCTGCCCCATTGCGCATCCGCGAGCAAGAGACCTAGCGCCATGTCGGCGTCACCGTCAAAGGCGCTGGCATTGCCTTCTTTTTTAACAATATTCCAGTCCATTAACCTGGCATCCATTTCACTGGGATGGGAGCGCGCGAAAAGCCACAACCCATCAAATATCTCTTGTGCTTCTGGGTCGTAACCAGCCATGACCGGCAAAATGAGCATGCCGAATCCCTGGCCTTCCGAAACGGTATTGGCCTGTGCTTCTGCATTCTTACCAAAAGCGATTCGGTAGAATGGGCGTCCCATTGCATCAGTTCCATCCTGAATGACATAGGCGGCTTTCCAGTAGTCGTAGAAGGCGCGCACGTCGTCATCCAACTGCGCCTGGGTGCGGTGATTGGGCAGAATGCTGCCAGGCGCGTATGCGGTGTGGTTTGGAAACGGATGGCTGAAGATGGAAGCGTTTGGGCTTATTTCAACATCTTTCGGAGTCGCTGTCACAGCCTCCGGTATCGCAGTAACAGCAGGCGAACAGGCGGCCAGACAAAACATCAAGACGGCGATAATAGGGATTGATTTTTTCATAGGTTTCCCTCTATTGGCTGAGGTCTGAAAAATTGATCAAATCAATGCCGCAAGACTTGACCATTGAAAAAGTTAATCCATGGCAAAGCAGCTTGAGCTCATCCGCGTGCCGATTATAGTAGATGGATTTGAGTATATACATTAATTATTGGAAATAGTATCATTCAAGGCAATTTTCTCCTGCTGCTTTCCACCAACATGGACAGCCGGTATCTGGGTTCCCTGCTTTTGGTGGGTCCACATGTTTTGGACAAAACCCTGCATCTTTCAATCCGTAAGAAGAAACAATTAGGAAATATGAGCAAGCGCAGGGAATCAAAAAAGACCGCAAATAGCAACAATATGACAAGGCGCTAAAGTTCTAGCATGGCAAAAATTAAAAGCTTATACCCCGCACCTTGCGTTGCTGCGGGGAGGATTAATTTTGTGTATAGTTTTATTCCTGATCCTTGTATCCATAAATTTGGAGTTTATTTTCTTAAAGGTATAATATAAAACTGTTCGCGTAACAATAAAACTAAGTTAAATGAGGGATTATGTTTCTAAATGGTATCTTGGCAATTTGCCAAATTCTTTTTCTTCCTGGACTCATTTTCTTTGCTTTATATAAACCTAAAGGGGGGATTGTTTATCGGTTAAGTGTAATTGTTGCAATCAGTATGGTATTTAACGCCACGCTTATTTTACCTTTGGTTAAATTAAGTTTATATACAAGGTCACTCTTTCTTATTCTGATAATTATTGAAGTCATCATTATTGTTTGGCTTAATAAAAGATTCTTTAAGGTCAATTTAAATATGATTGGTAAGAATATAGAAAATTGTGCGCTTAACCAGTTTCAAATAATTCGTAATATTTTCCAGGAGGTTAGTTATTCAAGTTTTACTAAACTGATTAGAAATCTTATTATTATTTCTATCTTTATTATTTCCTTAAGTCTTGTTTATTGGTTTTTCCGAAAAATTCCCAATAATATTGGAACGGTATTTTATGAATGGGATGCAATTGTTTCTTGGAATTATTGGGCACAAATATGGGCTCAAAACAAATTCCCGGAAATTAATCATACATATCCCCAGCTATTACCTTTAAATTTGTCTATAACCTATCTACTGACGCGCAGCAACGATGTATCATTATTTGCTAAAGCAATTATGCCAATTTTTGCGACATTGACTGTTCTTGGAATCTATGAATCAGGAATTCGACAGAAAAAATATGGCATTATCGCAGCAGTGATATTGGTTTATTTGTTATATAAAAAATTTTTGGGGGCAATTATTGCTGATGGTTACGCGGATGTCCCTGTTGCATTTTTCAGCTTTATTGCGTTGGTACCTTACATCGAGAATGAAAATTTTATACACAACAAAAAGGAAATATTTCTTAGTTTTGTTATTGCTGCAGGTGCTGCCTTAACGAAACAAGTTGGTTTGTTTATTCTATTTTTTCTTCTTATCGCTTGGTTAATACTGAGTATAGGAAGGCTCAAACTAAATATCTGGAGGATACTGACTTTATTTGGTATTGCAGTTATTTTCATCTTCCCATGGTATTTACCAGTAGGTGTAAATATTCTTAACGATTTTAACGTTTCGGGTTTTAACCAATACATTGAAATCTCTACTATTGTTCAAGGGAGTAATTCACCAATTATTCGATTGGGCGAGGCTTTTACAAATCTGGGAAAATACTTAGTACTATATCTATTTGTGTTTCCTTCGATATTCTTGGTAAACCGTCGTTTCAAATTATTGATTCTTCTATTTCTAATCCCTTTTTCTGTTCTATGGGGGATAATTGCCAGTTATGACGAACGCAACCTTTCAATCACTTTTGTTCCATTGGCAATAATTTGTGGGATTGCTTTAGAGAACTTCCTTGAGAAATCTTTCCGCTTCTTTGATATGATTTCAATTGGCAAACTTAGTTCAGTTACCTTAATCTTGTTCTTGTTACTGCCTATAACTATTTATTCTTGGCGACTGGATGATAAGAAAATAGTTACCCGGTGGGAAGAAGCACAAAATAATATTTTCTCTACAGAAATAAATGAGCAAATACAGGCTTTGGATCGGTCAGATCCAACTTGCAACAGAATACTGACAAATTATCCCGTGAATTTTTTACCCGGTATGAAAGGGGAACAACTGAATTTTTATTTTGCTGACTATAGTGCTTATTTGTCACTTGTTCAGGAACCAGATGTCTGTTGGATGCTAGTGCCTAATTACGCCACAGATCAAATTAAAATACACATCGCTGAGAATATCGAAAATGGTATTTTTCAGTTGGTATTTTCTACAACTAATTGGGTTCCGTATCAACTTATTAAAATTAAATAAGGTTCTGATTCCAACACATTAACATATTTTCCTAAAATCCGTCAGTTCAATATGACACGTTTTAGCCATTAAAAAAATCTTTTCAAGGCAAAGCAGCTTGAGCTCATCCGCGCGCCGTTCATTGTAGATGGAGGCGCGCATCAACTCGTCGTCTACGACAGCAGGGTGGGTCATCAACTCGAAGGTATCATGCTCTTGATCTTCAGCGATTTGCTGCAAAATGGAGACAAGGTTTTCGAGGGTGACGCCTTCATCATAGAAACCGTCCACAAATAATTGCGCGTAGCCGATTGTGTTTTCCGCAATTCTGCTACTAATGACTGGTGAGCTTATTTCAGCCAACGCGGTGCCTTGCATGCCGAATGGCAAACGGATAGGCACCTTCAATTCATCTGCCAGGTCAAGCATCAGCTCAAACAGGGTGGGGGTGAAGTACGAGCTGTGATGGTGAGAATCCAGATGGTCTGGCAGACGTCCGATTGCTTTCTTAAAAGCTTCCACCTGTGCGTGCCACTCCAGGTTGACCTGAGTAAATTTATCTGGTTCATTCGCTCGATAAACGGGCCATATTTATAGAATTTGCCTTCCAGATTGACCAAATCAGGCACTTTTTCAGCAGGCAGAACGGGGCGACCGCTGGTCAGCACCAGGTGCAGACCCAACCCCAGCCGCGGACATTCTTTTACGGCCATGCGCAGATCGTCCACCGCGCCAGGGTAGTTCATCATCGCCGTGGTTGAGGTTACAATCCCGCGCAGGTGTGCCAGGCGGATGCCCTGCGACACACCCCGGGTATGCCCGTAATCGTCCGCATTGACGATCAGCCGTTTGCTCACGCCTTCCCCTTGCTGCGGATGCCCGACCCCAGTTTCTTGATCATTTCAAGGCGCGCGCTGCCTTCCAGTTTGCAGCCGGCGGCATCCATACCCAGTAATAGACCACCCACCACGGGCGGTTCATCGGCACGGATAAACTGCGCTTTGGGTGCGAACGGATAGACCGTGTTCTGCATTTCTTCAGTCAAGAGCGGAGAGCCGTCAAACATACTACCGATCAGCACCAGGTCAAAATCTTCATTTTCGAAATGTAGCTGTTTGATCACGGTGTTAGCCAGTTCGCCCAATTCGTGCCCCGCCCAACGGATCAGATCCAGCGCCACCCGGTCGCCCTGCGCGGCCACCTGAAAAACCAGCCTCGCATCCGCAGGGTTGAGACCAATTTTTCCGGTGAGAATATTCTGCATTAACTCGTCCAAATTGGGTCCGCCGTATTTTTCCATGAAAACATCTGCAAGTGCTGTAGCCGGTCCGCGACCCGTCCAGGCATAAGAGAGCATGCGTACAGTCATGAAGACCAGTTCACTTGCGCCAGCGAATTCGCCGCAAGAGATGCCGCCGCCGGTGACCTTGCCAAAACGCGTACGCGAGGCATCCCAGCCGTGGCAGTTGCAGCCCGTGCCAGAAACCACTGTCACCCCCCAGCCGCGCGGAGAGCCCACCAATAACCCAAGTTGCGTGTCGTTGACCAGTTCCACAGCACCACTAAGTTTAAGCGTATTGATCACTGCCATAATCGGTTCACGTTCTGCAGGCCAGTCGTAACCGGCGACACCAAAACCGGAACCACTCAGATCATCCGCGGTTAGGCCGGCGATCTTGATGGCTTCCGTAAAGGTGGATTGAAGATTCGCCTGAAAGCCGTCATAACCGACAACCTCATGGTTGCCGGGACCGCCTTCCGCAAACCCTTCCACTTTTCCATTTTCATCGGCGATCAGCACATGTGTTTTGGTGGCACCGAGGTCGGCGCCGAGGTAATGTTTGGTCATCTTGATCCTCGTTATTTCCAGAATTGGGGCAGCCAGGCTTTGTGCGTTTGCAGCAGGTCTTCCATCACGGGTTTGATCTCGCCCATGGATGGTCCAAGCGGATGCGTCAGCATGGCTTCATATAACACGTCGCGGTCACCGGTGACGGCTGCTTTGGCAGTCAGCAATTCAAAAGATTTTACTCTGGCGATCAATCCATAACACACTTCCGGCAGGGGTTCAGCAGGCAGCGGATGCACGCCGGCCTTATCCACTTTGCAGGGCATTTCAAGTACCCAATCCTCTGGCCAGCCGGGCACGGCGCCGCGCTGCGCTACGTTGACCACGTGTGTTTCGCCCAGGTCATTGTAATGCGCGTTAAGTAACTGGGTTGCCGCCGTGGAATAATACGCCCCCCCGCGTTGCATCAGTTCAGCCGGGGGTTCATCCAGCTTAGGGTTGGCATAATCACGCAGCAGGTCTTTTTCCAGTGTTATCACTTCTTCAGCGCGGGAGGGCGGCCATTTCTTCTGCTCTTCGATCTTGTGCTGCGTGTCGTAATAATAATGCAGATAATAGTTGGGGATCATCTTGAGTGTTTCGACCAGTTCCACCGGGAATTCAGGTTCTTCTGACGTTTTCATCTCCTCTACAAATTCTTTCAATACCTGCGGCCAGAGTTCTTCGCCATCCAGCTTAAAGCCGCGATGCCAGGTGAGATGATTCAGGCCGAGGGTGTTCAACTCTCCCCGGTTCGGATCAATTTTCTGACCTAATTTCTTTTCAAGACTTTCCATGATGCGCATTTTGACACCGATGGCCACATTGCACACACCCACCGAAAGCTGCTCAGGAGCGTACATTGAAAGTGCCTGGGTGACCAATCCTGACGGATTGGTAAAGTTGGCCAGCAGCGCACCGGGTGCCAGTTCGGCCATGTCTTGCGCCAGTTTTAAGATCACCGGGATGGTGCGCAGCGCTTTGGCCATGCCGCCAATGCCGGTGGTTTCCTGACCGACCAGGTTGTGGCGCAGGCCGAGATATTCATCCTCGCGGCGGGCCGACATCTGCCCAACGCGCAGTTGAGTCGTAACGTAGGTCGCGCCTTTGATAGATTCGCGCTGATTGGTGCTCAACACTACTTTGAAAGGCGACCCTTTGGCCGCGACCATGCGCTGGGCAAATTCGCCAACGATTTTCAGACGGGTTTCATCAATATCCATCAGCCACAATTCGCTGACGGGCAATTCTTTCACACGCGATAAAAAGCCATTAACCAATTCCGGTGTGTAGGTAGAACCTCCACCAATGACTGCGATTTTCATAATAACTTTCCTTTCAAATAAAGATTAACGCAAATCAAGTAGACTTGCATTAACTTGGGCTTTTGCATCCGCAGGAGCGGCGGATGATTATCTCAACTGGTAAAACAGTGCTCAGAGGGGTGCTTTCGCCGCGGATCAGGTTAACCAGTTGGCGGGTGGCTTCTGCGCCAACCAGCTCGTTGGGTGCCCGGACCGTGGTCAGCGGCGGGGTCAGAATGCGCGCAAAAAGTGAATCATCAAATCCGGCAACCGCCACATCCTCGGGGATGCGTTTGCCAGACTCGTTGACCGCCTGGATCACACCAATGGCGTTATCATCGTCCCCGGTGAAGATCGCGTCGAATGATTGTCCTCTTTTGATCAATCCCAAGACTGCCGCATAAGCCTGTGCGGATTCAAATCCGCCTTCAATCACCAATTCAGGGTCATAAGGCAGCCCATGATTTTTGAGTGAAAGTAAATAACCTTTTTCACGCGCCTTGGAGTCTTCATTGTCAGGAGGGCCTTGCACGAACACAATGCGCTTGCAACCGTGTTCTTCGATAAAATGATCCACAACCTGCTGCCCGCCGGATTGGTTCTCAATTGTAACCATGGGGATGTCGAGCCCTTTGGGTGAGGATTGGTGAATTAGCACGACAGGGAAGTTGATTTTCTTGAGTCGCATCAGTTCGGCTTCATCCACGGCATTGATGAAAATCAATAAACCGTCAGTGTTGTTTTCACTCAACGGACGGCGTTTGATTGCTTTTGACAGCGCCGTTTTCGCAGGCTGGTTGTTTCTGGTGGAATGGATCAGAAGATCATAACCTTCTGCGCTGGTGATTGATTCGATGCCGCGTAGCAGAGGGGTGTAAAACTCGCCGCCAATGTCATTCAAGACCAAGCCGATGGCGTAGGTTTTGTTGCTGGCCAAACTGCGGGCAGCAGGGTGGGGCGTGAAATCCAGCTCGGTCATTGCTGTCTGCACACGCTCGGCGGTATCCGCGGATAAGGGTGCAGAGTTGTTGAGATAACGGCTGATCGTGGCGACAGACACGCCTGCAAGGCGTGCAACATCCCGAATCGTACTGGCGTTTCTTGAAGATTTCATGTATAATACCTCTTAATGTAACCGGTTACAGTAACCGGTTACATGATAACGATAAAAAGTTGGTTTGTCAAGTAGTGAAATTCTGAGAACAGATAAGTGCTGAGAACCGAGAGCTGTCTAAAAACTAGTTTCAATCAATAAGTAAGTTGGTTTATTTCTGATAAATTATTTCTTTGCTTTTTTAACTCTTAAACCTCATATTTTGACCTATTGGTTTTGACGGTTCTCTGTTCTCTGTATTCAATTTTCATTTTAGGAGTTCACCCATGTCCTTACATTCCGAAATATTAGAACAGCCAGACCGGTTGAGCGCATTGTTGAAAGATCAGCGCAAAACAATCCAGGCCGCCGCAGATGAGATTCAAAAGCGCGATATTCAATTCGTTTTTCTGGCTGCCCGAGGCACCTCGGATAACGCCGGCCGCTACGCCAACTATCTCTTGGGTGGGGTGAATGGCCTGGCTTTAGCGCTGGCTACCCCCTCGCTTTTCACTTTTTATCACACACCTCCTCGGCTGCATAATGCCCTGGTGATCGGTATCTCCCAATCCGGGCAGTCGCCTGACATCGTCAGCGTGCTGGCCGAGGGTCAGAAGCAGGGCTGCCTCACCCTCGCGCTCACCAACATCCCCGGTTCGCCCCTGGCACAAGCCGCGGATCTTGTCCTCGATCTTCAGGCCGGACCCGAGAAAGCAGTTGCCGCCACCAAGACTTACACTGCACAGCTCATGACTATGGCCATGCTTTCAGCCGCCCTTAAGGGAGAAAGCTCCGCCTGGGATCAGCTTGAAAAGGTCGCCGGCTGGGTGGAGCAGGTGCTAAAACTGGAAAGTGCCATTGCCACCGCCGCGCATCGCTACCGCTACATGCAGCAGTGCGTCGTTTTGGGTCGCGGATACAACTACGCCACCGCCTTCGAGTGGGCCATCAAACTCAAAGAACTGACCTACATTGGCGCTGAACCTTATTCCTCTGCTGACTTCGCCCATGGGCCCATCGCCATTGTCGATCAGGGTTTTCCGGTGATGGCTGTTGCGCCAAAAGGCATGGTCTTAGACTCCATGCTTGAAATGATGCTGAAACTCAAAAATGAACTAAAAGCAGAAATGGTCGTTATCTCAAACGATAAGCGTGCGCTTGGCCTGGCCGAAGTGGCTCTGCCGCTGCCCGAGGATCTACCCGAATGGCTCAGTCCCATCCCCGCCATTGTTGCCGGCCAGCTTTTCGCCTACCACCTGACCGTGGTCAAAGGTTACAACCCCGAGCAGCCGCGCATCATCCACAAAGTGACTGAGACGGAGTAAAAATCGCATATCTAGCAGAGCGCTACTTTGTAATCGCCAAAATGACTACATAACAGCACATCCCACTGATTACCTGGAAGGCGTGAGATACGGTCGAAATTAGAATAGAATTTGGTCTATTTTTCCGTGGTTGAACTTGTTGTTTTCGGTAATTTGAACTTGAACCATACCGGAATAATCGAAAGCAAACATACCACTGCTGTGATAGCGAAGGGTAACTGAGGTGAAAAATTCTTCCATAATAGACTTCCAATAAATGGGGCTGGCAATGATATTATGCCCAGGCTGGTGCTGAACAAACCAAAAGCTGTGCCGCGTAAATGGGCAGGTACAGATTTACTGATCAAAGATTGATAGGCGGGCGAAATCAATCCTACGCTGATGCCCGCGATCGAAAATCCAACATAATATATCCAAACTGGACTGGCGGGTGGCAAAATCGCAATTAGGCCGATCGCAATAAAATTTAAGAAGAATCCGATCATGATCCCAAGACGTTCTCCAAATTTGTCTGAAAGCCATCCGCCAGGGATCATAAAAGCCATGGAAAAAAGTCCAAACACACCAAATAAGACGCCAATGTTTTGAATGCTCAGGTTTACTACCTGTTCCATGAAGAGACTTAAAAAGTTGAAGGATATTCCAAAAGCGATATCCCGCACACCGTCCGTTATCATGATCCAGGTAATCACACCGCCTGCGAATACCAATCCAATCATTAGTTTAAGATTGCTTTTTAAGCTGTCAATTGTCAGCGGTACGCGCTCATTGACCATGTTTTCCTGTTTTGAAGAACGTTTGGCCATGATTAAACGGATAACAGTGGCGATGATATACAACAGAGCTGCTGCTGCCAGCATGGTTTTAAAACTGTAGTTTTCCACCATCCATCCACCGATGGGTGGGCCAACCACTGCGACAACGCCAAACAACATTTGTGACACCCCAAATACTCTGGCACGGTTATGTTCGGACGAATTTTCTGCGATAAATGCATCAAAACTGGGACCAACTAGCGAACGTGCTCCCGAGCCTACCATGCTGGAGACCAGTACCCAGCCCCATGCATTGGATAGAACAAGGATGATCTGCGAGATAGTGCCAAAGATGCTGCCGATGGCGATGGCTTTTAATCGACCAATGGAATCGGATATCCATCCACCAAAAATTTGTAAAATAAGAGGAACTATCTGCGACAACGTGTAGAAAAGCCCGATGGTTGTAACGGATGCGCCTAGTTCTTCCAAATAGAGAGGTTCAAGCGAACCATACATGTGTCCGCCCAGGTTAGCCAGAATCATCGCTACCATGAACACGATCAGTGTGGGCGTGAGAATTCTGGTTTTTTCTTTGGTTGATTTTGATGCGTCCATTACTTATCACCTCGATGAATTATCGCTCGAATTATACTTCTATTTTGAGGACGAACGGAATTTGGTTGGAAACAAATGTATAAAGAAGCTTGTGAATTAAGCCGATGACAAATTCGTCAGCGTCTTATTATGCAATTTCGCGAGTTGGTTACCTATAACTATGGTTTTTTTGGCTGGAAATGGTTTGGCTTGCCTGGCGTAATTCAACGCTTTAAATATATTTCTTGACTTTATTGGAAAATTCAGAGAGTAGATTCTGACTTAAACCATTCAGCTGTTTTATTGAAAAAGATTTTGTCGGTAAATCAATTATTTGTTACTTTCTTGACATCCAAACTCAGTAGATTAATCTAATCGATTGGAAAAATTTCACTTTCCGTTTGGAAAGCACACAGTTTTGGCATATAAAGCAACATCCGCGAGTTCTTGTATTTGTCTAGTGTGAGTGCATGAATTTAAAAAGTAGAATAGTCAATATTCAGAAAAATAATTCCTGCTAGCATTTTACTTTTTTAATTCTCTGATCACCTGATCTGCCGCAATTTTCCCTGTCAGAATTGAGATTGGCATCCCGGCAGGGCTGTAGGTCCATTGACCCGCTTGAAATACATCAGGGATTGGGGTTTGAATCGACTTAAGAATTTTTGGTATTCTGCTTTCTGCTGGCACAGGTTTGTTCGTGAACCCCCAACCGACAATTGCGCCATCTGTGTTACCGGAGGTTTTTGCCATGGTCAATGGCGTTGATGAAAACTGTTGCATGATCGCCCCCGTTATTCCTGGATAGATTGAGACCTCAAGATTCTTTATGATCAGTGCCTCAACGTAGACTTTGAATTCTTCGTACCAGCCCTGCTCTTCGATGAGCTTCGTCAGTTTATAATCGAATAAGGTACTAACAATAAGCCCTGTTTTACCTGGGGGAGCCATTGTGGCATCTCGCATCACCGGAATAGATATTTCATATGTAGTCAGGGCTAAAAATTCTTTCAGCCAGCTTTCAATTGTTTTACGATCTCCATCAAACGGAATTGGTCCAGCTTTTGATTGTCCAACCTTTGAAGGGGTATAAAAGAAATGTCCGCTTGCGATCTTTGCAAAATACTCCGGATCAATATCCAAAGCAAGAAACAATGTGAAAACTGAGTCATTCCCGGTTTTATCTTTGATCAAATCTCGTCGGTTTGATATTGCCTCTCGAAGTCGAGAATCGATCACCTTTTCTGTATCAATATTGCGATAGAGTAATTTCTGATCGGCTGCCCATATCAAGCGTCCGTATTCATAACTCTTGCCGCTAGAATCAGTGATGAGTTTATTTTCCGGGTCGACCGATAGGATCTCGGTATTGGTCTGAATGACTCCGCCATGATTGTTTATATAGTCAACCATCTTTTTCACAATGGTGCCAATGCCACCAAGTGGGTATTGGTATTCAAGGTATAGTTTGATGTAACTCAAAGCAAAGAAAGCAGGGGTGTTTTGGAAAAAATGCTGACAAATAATATCCAGCAAGCTCTGGTTCTGCGTATAGCGTCTCAAAAAATCTACAACCGGCTCTTGTAGTTTCGAAATCTTGGGTGCAGTCACTGCATACTTAAACATCCAGGGAACAATGGCTTTGATAAAGTAATCCCGATCTTCCTTAATATCCAAAAACATCGGATTGTCTATGCCGTATTGAACTTCCATATATTTCATAATTTTCTTGATTTGAATGATGATCTCGTCAATTTCATGTCTGTTTTCTGGGTACAAATCATTGAGCAATTCTTGATAAGCTTCCACTGACTTCTGGTCATTGATGCGGATGACCCGGTCTTCAATCCCAACTGAGATCTTATTTGGTACAAATTCAATGTCTAATCCAAGCTTTTTGATCATAGGAAACAAGACGCCAGAGTTCTCAGTTGCCCTGATGCCGCCATCAAAAAAGAAACCGTTTCGCTCAAAGGTATTCAGCAATCCGCCGCAGGTATGCTCCTTCTCGCAAAGTAATATAGAATGTCCTGCTTTTGCAACAAAAGCCGCTGAAGTCAGACCGGCGATTCCACCACCAATAACAATGGCATCATATTTCATAAGAGTTCTCTCGGTTAACAATTAATTGATGAAAAAAATGTAGTTAAACATCTGTCGCTTCAAGCCCTGTTAACTTATTACTAACCTTCCAAACTTGTTTACCAAGGTCACGATCAAGGGCATGCATTGCAGGTTTCTCGTCTATCGTCAAATTGAAAAAACGTCCACTTACTTCTGCCATTTCAGGAGCAGCGGCAAGATAATAAATCGCTTCACCAGAAATACGTGCATCCTTGAGCAACGGCCATAGCAGATAACGCTGATACCATTGGTAAAGCAAGTTGTTATTCATACCGATATTGGTGCGCACCGCTCCGGGATGCATGGCATTGATCGTTACACCGCTCTCCTTAAGCCTATCTGCCAACTCCCAAACAACGAGAAGCTGGGCCACCTTAGATGCCCCATAACCCTGCAGTCCTTGATAACGTCTTTTATCCCAATTCAGGTCGTTTAAATCGAGACCGCCGAAGCGGTGGCCTTGTGAATTTATCTGGATAATTCGTGCGGGGGCACTTGTTTGAATTCGGGGCAGGAGTAATTCAGTGAATAAAAAGGATGCCAAATGATTAACATGGAAAACGGTTTCAACACCATCATTGGTGAGGTTTCTCTTGGTATTATGGATTCCTGCATTATTGATCAACACATCTATCCGGGGGTGATCCTCCAGGATAGCTGCAGCCGCCTTTCTAACCTGAGACAAGTGAGCAAAATCAGCTTTTACGATCTGTATATTTGTATTATGCTTGGATTCCAATTCTTCTTTTACTTTGTTGCCTTTTTCAGCATTACGGCACACCAGAACCAACCGCGCTCCCCCCTCAGCCAACCGATCCGCCGCGTGATATCCAACACCAGAGGTCGCACCCGTGATTACACACAAGCGTCCATCCATGCGAGCGGTAGTGGTTTTCTGAGTCTTTCTGCTGTTTGGAATAAATATCAGTTCATCAGGCCATTTCATTGGTGTCATCCTTATCCAAAATTCCGGCGTAAAAACTTGCGATAGGGTCCTTTGAAATACGGAATTCCGTTGAAAATGTCGCCCCACAAATCAAAATAATCTCGCTGGTAATTAATGCGGTTATCGTCGCCAAGTGTCAACTTGGAACACCCGAATACCGGTGTAGATGGATACTTGTTGAACATCATTACCATTTTCCAATCAAAAAGGATTTCACCAGGATTCATTGCAATAGAGCTGATCTCCATGCTTAATTGTTCGCAGCGTTTGGTGAGGCGCGCACACATCTCACGAAACGCTTCAATCCCTTCAATGCGTTGAATGCTGTCCTGGAATATGATATCTTCATGATAGTAAGGGAAGATGTGCGACCAATCAGGTTTTCCTTCTGTATTATATGTTCGAGACCAAAGTTCACGAAATCGTTCGGGAGTAAGTGCATCCATGTAAGCGTTTTATCTCCGGGTACCTGATTAATTTGTTTCACATTATAATTTTATTATAGTATGATGACAATAATTATCCTAATATTAAGCTTATACAATAGGTAGACAATTCCATAAAAAAATTCAACAGTTCGCGCAATCGGTTTCCAATTTGAATTAATGTAACTCTTGTTTGGAAAAAAAAGAGTACCCTCTTGGCCCAGACTCTAAAAGAGTATATGCGGGCTCCGGAGGATACTCAATATTAATATAGCAAAAGAAAAACCAAAAATCAAGTATCACGTGCTGATTTATCAGGGTAGTACAAAATCCAGGAAATTGTCTGGGTTAATCACCCGAAATTCTGCATCAGGGTAGCTAGCTCTCCATCCAGAAGGAGAGGAGACTTTATTTTTGGCTGACCATTTGAATTCAATTCCATGCAATCTGCCTTCATAATCTTCGATCAGGTCTATTTCTTGTTGTTGATAAGTGCGCCAGAAATATGTGTTCGCGTGCAACGAATGATAAGAGCGATATTTCAGTCGCTCCATCATCACAAAGTTTTCCCATAATGCACCAACATCATCTCTCTGGCCAAGTGGGTTGAAGTTAGCGATGATCGCATTCCGTATGCCGTTATCATAAAAATAATACTTAGCTTTGTTGGTGACTTCTTGGCGCAGATTTCGGCTGAACCCATTCAAGCGGTAAACCACAAAAGATTTTTCCAGCAGGTCAATATATCTTTTTACTGTCTTAACGTCTACGCTTAGTTTAGTAGTTAATTCGGTGAGAGAAACTTCACCTCCCATTTGAAAGGCCAACAGCTTTAGCAGATCCAGCAGCGTACGAGAATTCTTGATCTTGTCTAAGGAGAGAATATCTTTCAGCAAATAGGCATTTGCAATTTCTGTGAGGATTTCGATCCGGGAAGCATGTGTCGCTGCTGTAATAACCTCTGGATAAGCACCAAAAATCAAGAAGTCCTGAAGTTTTTCCTTGAGCTCAAAGCGATTATAAATTGAGAGTAATTCAGATTGGGCAATCGGATATAAATTCAAGGTGGATTTCCGTCCGGTGAGTGGTTCTCCAATCTGACCGGCTAATTCAAAGGATGATGAACCTGTCGCAATCACACGAATTCCGGGAATCTGGTCTACAATGATTTTTAGTCCCATACCAATATTCGGAATGGCTTGCGCTTCATCGATAGCAAAAAGCTCGTAACCTTCGACATATGCCAGAATCTGATCGAAATCTTGTGAACTTAAAATATGCTGAGTGCGGATATTATCCCCTGAATCCAGCTTATATTTTAATTTGGTTTGATTAAGACAGTTTTGCATCAGTGTGGTTTTTCCGACCCTGCGTGGGCCAAATAGCACCAATACCTTATTAGGGATAAGTCTGTCTTCCAGTGGTTCAAAAATACGATTAATCATGAATCCAGTATACAATTAATTTGATAGAAAGTCAAAAATAAGGAGTATCACTCCCTGTTTTTATCATAAAAGTAGGGAATTAAACTCCTTTTTATTGTAATTCTCGTTTTCAGTTTTGAAGCGCTAGCTACCTAACCTAGATAATTAAATGTCGAATAGAAATTTACGCTAACTAATTAAAAAACTGTGATCACCTATGAGTGGGTCCCGCAATCATTCAACTAATTATGCAAAAAAGTTGGAAACTCGTTTTCCTTGCAAAAAGTCTGAGTGGATACTTGTTCTGATCGATTTCAGAACCAGCCACAAGTCACCGCCCATCAGGGCGGGTGAAAAGGCTGATTTAATGTTTGGTTGCATATAAATAGTGAACTTATTTGAGGTAAAATCGAGGAGACAAATTCATTGCTCATTTTTCAATAACCCAACATGATAACCGAAAAACAACTCGATATTTACGATTATTTTCAAAAAACGGATTACAAAACCATTCAACGGGGACAGCAGTATTTCACCGATGGACGCGTTTTTGAAATTGAATACCACGATGACTATGCAATTTGCCAGGTGGATGGGCAGAATGATTATTACGAAGTCATAATTCGCAGTAAAGATGCGAATCATATCCAAATGGAATGTACTTGCCCGCATGCTAAAGTCACTTTGGTATGCAAACATATGATCGCTTCAATCCTGGGGCTCAAACAATATCTGAGAAGTGAAGGCATTCAAGATAGTTGGCAATTCAGGTTGTCATTGGCATTAAATAACACCCCACGCCATCCAAGTTCTAGTAATGTTCAACGCTATGCGGCGTTCTTTATATTGCAGAAAAGTGGTGATGATCAGCGGGCTAATTTTCGGTTGACTCCAAGTGTCGTCAAAACGTCTGACTGGGATGCGCTGAAGATTAATAAGCCTCTCCCCGAAGAAATCAACCTATTCATGGATGAAAATCAAGAATGGATTAAATATTACAACAATCCATATCGACCGGTTAAACCGAATGGTTGCATCAATTTGAACCCAGAGGGGATTGAATTTTTTAACTTCACCATAAATAATTTGGGTTATTACGGCTTTTCCAGCTTCGCTAGCTATTTGACTATGCTCGCCCGCTTGGAAATTCCAGTTTTTAACCTTAATGGACGTGGCAAGGTTATTGAACGCATTACAATCTTGACTGATCCGGTTGAAATTGGAGCAGCAATGGTGCGTGTTGACAACCAGCTTACTATCCAGGTTGGGACCGAATTCAATGGACAGCGATTCACATCTTCTAAAGAAAATTTTCAACTGATTTCCCATAATCCACCCTGGGTAATGATGGGCAATTCAATCCTCCCGATTTCCAATCCTGAATGCCTCGAAATCCTGCAGTTGTTTCCACTAAAAATTCCTGGTGACCAGGAAAAAATCTTCCGCGAAAAATTCTTTCATAAGGTTGCAGAACTCATGCCCATCCAGGGGGATGAAGTAAGCTGGGAAGATATTCATGAAGATGTCATCCCACGCCTGTATTTACACAATGATGACGGTGTCCTGCGGGCTGACCTTCGCTTTGGGTATGGGGCTTTTGAATATCTACCCTCTCGCAAACCCGACCCTGTTTTGGTGTTGAATAACCCGGACTCCTGGACCTTTACGCGTTTGCACCGCCAGATTGAGAAAGAAGCTGATTATTATCAGGGGTTGACTGATGCTAAATATGGCCTCAAGCATGCCGCCAATTCTTTTCCTTACGGAACCTTCGAGTTGCGCGCTCATACCCACCCCTATGATTTTTTGACTCGTAATATTCCGTCGCTGACTGAAACTGGTTTTGAGATTTATGGTGATCAAGAATCACTAGGAAAGATCAACCCTCATACCCCCACCATACGCTTGAATATTAGCAGCGGTATTGATTGGTTTGATCTGGATGCGGTTTTTCAATATGGCGATCAGGAAGTCAACCTGCTTGAAGTACGCAAAGCCATCAAAAAAGGGAACCGCTACATCAAACTGGCTGATGGCTCAATTGGGCCGATCCCGGAGATATGGTTGGAAAGGTACAAGCACTTATTTTCTTTGGCCGATTTGACAGAGGGTGGTCTGCGTATAGGAAAATTGCAGCTTTCTCTTGTAGATGAATTGCTCGAAGATTCCGAATTCCAAAATGTTCCCATTGAATTTCTTCAGAAGCGGGAGCGATTAAAAAACTTGGATGGCATTCTTTCGCAGCCAGTACCGCAAGGGTTCACCGGCGAATTGCGTCCTTATCAGAAGGCTGGGCTCGACTGGCTATATTTTTTGAGTGATTCTGGTTTTGGTGGCATTCTGGCAGATGATATGGGGCTTGGAAAAACGATCCAGGTTTTGGCTTTTCTTCAATCAAAAAAGGAGAGGGCTCAATTAGAAACTGCTACACTCTTGGTTGTTCCCAAGAGCCTCCTAACAAATTGGCAGCGAGAATCAGCACGATTTACGCCTGACCTTCGTTGCCTTGAATATATGGGTAATTTCCGTAACAAAGATATACAAACTTTTAATGACTACGATCTCGTTTTGACAACCTACGGGACGATGTTGCGCGATATCGACATTTTACGCGAGTATCCGTTTAGTTATGCCATTTTGGATGAATCACAGGCGATTAAAAATCCGCTAGCCCAGAGTTCAAAGGCATCACGCATGCTCAAAGCTGAGCATCGGTTGGTATTGACTGGAACGCCAGTAGAAAATAATTCTTTCGAACTTTGGGCGCAGTTTGCATTTGTTAATCCTGGTTTATTAGGTAACATAGATTATTTTAAACATGAGTTTGCGAACCCGATCGAGAGCAAACAGGATGAAACCACGGCTAACATACTTAAACGAATGATCTATCCATTCATTCTGCGTCGAACGAAAAAACAGGTTGCTCCTGAACTGCCTCCCCGAACTGAGCGGATCATTTACACAGACATGGATGTTGCCCAACGAAAAATCTATAACCAAACCCGTGATGCTTATCGATCTCAATTACTCGGTTTGATTGACAATGGTGGTATTGACGATGCCCGTATGAAAATACTCGAGGGTTTACTCCGTTTGCGCCAAATTTGCATCCATCCAGCTCTTATTGATCCAACATATAACAAAGAATCCATAAAGTTCGAAATATTGTTCGAAACCATGGAAACATTGAAAGCTGAAGGGCATAAGGCTTTGATTTTCTCCCAGTTTGTGCAGGCTCTAAAATTACTTGAATCCGAGATGAAAAAAAAGGGGTATTCATTTTCTTATTTAGATGGCAAAACCAAAGATCGTCAGGCTGTCGTAGATACCTTCCAAAGTGACCCATCCATCTCATTCTTTCTAATTAGTCTAAAGGCAGGTGGAGTGGGGTTGAATTTGACTGCAGCAGATTATGTTCTTCACCTCGATCCTTGGTGGAATCCGGCCGTTGAGATGCAAGCTGCTGACCGAGCTCATCGCATTGGTCAGGATAAACCTGTTTTCATCTATAAATATATAGCTCGTCAAACAGTAGAAGAGAAGATTTTAGAATTACAGGCGAATAAACGAAAACTGGTGGATCAATTGATATCTTCAGAAGGTAGTATCTTTAAGTCGCTGACCAAGGAAGATGTACAGATTTTATTTAGCTAAACTGATGCATAGAGGGTCTATATAACTTCTTTGATTGAATTAAAAGTCTTCTGGTGGTTCAAGCATAATGTAAGACCACTTACGTAAGCGAAAAGAGATAGGATTTTAAGTTTTAGCGCTTGATATGGGAAAATCCGCGGATTACCGGTCCGCACGTAAAACCCTATATATAAATATGGGGCTTCCCCTTACTTTTGGGACAGCCCCATTGTTAGAAGATATTAAATTATTTGGATGACTTTTTAAATAATCGATTTACTTGAACGCCTAATAAGAAGACGAAAATTGCTGCTGCAGCCACAGCGGCAGTCAATCCCACGGCAGGGATGTCCTGTCGTACGACATAAATGCCAGCAAAGGCCCAGATCAGCACCAATGGATAGGCAATTTCCTTGCGACGCAAGATCATGGCAAAAGCCAGTAAGACGCCGACCAGGATGACAGAGATCGTCCAGAAAACAGGGGACAAGCCAAAACCATTCCAGCCGCTGACCACTCCCAGTGCGGAAATATTGGCAATGGTTGCTACTGATATCCAACCGAGATAGATACCAAAGGGAATGTCCAGTGCCCAAGCTTCCAGCCGGTTGGGGCGAACGAGGCCAATTTTACTATTGATGTAGACCATCAAAAGGCTGTAGAGTAATCCCAGCATCACCAACACGGAAAGGGCTACCAGCCCATAATGCCAGAATAAAATCCATATGCCATTCAATAGGTTGGAGATGAAAAACCAATACCCCATTTTTTCAAGGCGTGGATTGTTCTTCTGAGAGGGTAAAGCCTGGTAGATGGTAAAGACAATTAGACCCAGATAAATGATGCCCCAGATGGCAAAAACATAACCAGCCGGGGTAAAAAGGGCCGGAATGGCGTCGCTTATCTCTCCGGTGGATATGCCATTTAATGGTAAAGCATTGGCCAAAAAATTCATCAGCAGGGCAAAGAGCAATCCCAAAATATTTAGTAGTTGTCGAATATTCATTTATAAATTCCTTTTTTATATCCAAAAACTCAAGATCGATATGTTTGGCCGAAGTTATTGCCTTTGAAGATTGATGGTTGTGGCTGAACTTATTTAATTTTAGCACAATCACTCTATTTATATGGACTATAAATTCATCTCGCAAAATCCAACGTTTTTTTTTCAACCTAACCATAATTCTGAACTCTATTTGATCAAGCTGTTTTGGTTGAACCACCTCTGAATTTCTTCAAGGGATACCTTAGATTGGGCACAAGTGAGGGTGAACCGAACTATTTCATTCTCATCCAAGTTTAGCGTATAGCCGTTATTCTGTAAAAAAATCCCCACAGCCGTGATCGCGCCGCGTTTATTGTCATCCAAAAAAAGGTGATTGCGGATCAATTATTCGAGTTAAGCTGAAGTTTTGTTGAAGAGGTTAGGGTAGAGCTCACGATGATCAATAGTAGATTGCGATCTGTCCAGACCCGAAAGCAGTATGGTTATGTCGCACACCCCGTTTTCACCACCTGTTAGCTTAATCAGATGATTATGGGATAACAAGATTTGTTCAGGTATGACTTATCACGTCACTTTGCCAAATCTTCAAGAGCAGGGCGGTACTTTTCAATGTAATCATTCACCTGCTTTGCGAATTCTTCATCCACGTTGCCAGCCATGGTTTTTTCAACAGCTGAGATGACCAACCTGTTATTCGGTTTATCTAGTTCAACCATTAGATTATCATCATTCTTTACCCCGAGCGAATCCAACATTTCTTTAGGTAGTGAAAGAACAGTGCAGTTACCAGTTTTGAATAATTGTCGCTTCATTTTTAACTCCTGTGCTTAAGTTTTAGTTTAGCACGTTCTACCCTAACAATTCGACCAGGTATTTAAAGGATTTGTAGTCTGTTACACAATCAATGATTTATAATCACTTGCATGTCACGATCATAAATCCTCAGGAGCTGTAATGGGCAAATCGACGCGTTACAAGATTCATCAGCAATTAATCTCAATCGGCGACGATTATTGGATCGAAAATGAGGATGGCCAAAAAATATTTAAAGTTGACGGAAAAGCCCTGCGTATTCGTAAAACCTTGATCTTGGAGGATGCAGAAGGCAAACCCATATGCCGTATTCAAGAGCGCATGCTGCGCATTAAAGACACCATGGAAATTGAAGACATGCAAGGCAAGCGCATTGCCCTCATTCAGAAAGCCTTGATCGCACCTTTTCGCGACCGCTGGACGGTGAAGATTCGCAACGGTCCTGACCTCACCGTGCAGGGCAAGATTTTAGATCATGAGTACACCATCAAAGAAGGCTTACGCCGTGTGGCTGAAATTTCTAAAAAATGGTTCAAACTTACTGATGTTTATGGCATAGAAATTGACCCCGACCAGGAGGATGTCTTGATTCTCACCGTCGCCATCGCCATTGACATGATGGCTCACGATTGATCAAATCCTTCTGATTAATAAAAAAATCCTGGCCTGAATAATCCTCTATACATAATTAAAAAAGACTGCATTTTTGCAGTCTTTTTGTCTCTTTATATCTAAGCATATACACGAACCTCAGTATCGAGCCGGTTCTGCAAGTGTTCTTTTTCAATTTCCATATCGTAATTGGTTTGCAAGTTAATCCAAAAACGCTCAGACATTCCAAAAAAACGTGACAAACGGAGTGCTGTATCCGGGGTAATCCCACGTGTTCCATGGACGATCTCATTGATCCGTCTGGCCGGTACACTAATATCTTTAGCTAATCGATATTGGCTAATTTTCATTGGTTTAAGAAACTCTTCCAGCAAGATTACGCCGGGGTGAGTTGAAGGAATTGTGTCGATTTTTCTTTCAGTCATTTCATACTCCTAATGATAATCTGTGAATTCAACGTCGCAAGAATTGTTATCAATCCAATAGAAGCAAATTCGCCACTGGTCATTGATTTTTATCCTGTATTGACCTTCTCTATCACCGTGTAAGGGTTCAAGGTGATTTCCTGGAGGAATACTTAGATCGTGAAGAGTTTCAGCAGCGTTGATGATATCTAATTTTCTTTTTGCCTTCTCTTGAATTTCATGTGGCCGTTTTCGAGAGAACTCCTTATTAAATACTTTTTCCGTCTCTTTGTCAGCGAAAGATTTAATCATGAAATTAATAATAACGACTATCGTTATTATTGTCAAGTCCATTTTTATTCTCTTTATGAATACCGCGCAGCTCGTTGCGTCGGTTCGAAGCTTAAAGAGGCGGATGACGATCTTGCGAAGGCGTAATACCCCGCGAGCTTGCTCCGGGGATAGCCTGAGCAAATCCGCCGATAATTATTTCAACTAGTTTCTTTAATTGAAATGACAGTGTGTCTTCTTGATTTGATTTTTGATTTTCTATTTCTGGTTTCTGAGTAGGAAATGGATTAATACAATTTGCAATTACTGCATGAGTTTATTTTAATCTTTGATTTAGAAACATAGAACTTACCAGCAGGTATGTTGTGTTTTTGGAGGGGGATCCGTGGCACAGAAAAAAGATGTCTTCAATTTCTAGCTTAGAAGGCAGAGTCGCCAGCCAATCCAGGTGTTTCTTGTCAAGGAGTGTGTAAGCGCGTGTGTAAGCGCGCGGCGACAATTAGAATTGGACTAATTGTCGTTAACCGGTGTAAGCGTACCCATCAGATTCGCCAAGTTTTTCCGGGGCGTGTTCCACCAGTTTAAGGTCATGGTTGCCGCGCACATACGTCCAACCTTGCTGCATGAGAAGTTCAATGGTTTCTCTTAACCACAATGGACCTGAAACCAGGTCTCCCAGGCAAATGAGGCATTCATTCTGCCGGGTTTAGAGATCCGCGAGCACTTTTTCAATCGCCGGCATATTGCCGTGCAAATCAGAGAGGATGGCGATCTTGGTCATGGAAAATCCTCATGTTTATGAGATTGATTATTTTGGATTTTGAGATTAATTAATTTTTATGAGATTGGAATCCCACGGGAAGTATAGCGTAAAGCGTCCCTTCAAAAATAAAATCAGTTATAATTTTTTTATTCTCTTTATGAATACCGCGCAGCTCGCTGCGTCGGATCGAAGCTTAAAGAGGCGGATGACGATCTTGCGAAGGCGTAATACCCCGCGAGCTTGCTCCGGGCCTAGCCTGAGCAAATCCGCCGATATTTAATTACTTAAAACAATAATACTCATTGATTGATAAATATGGGGCAAAAATTATAGAGGATTTCCACATGAGACAAAAAATTGTTGAAATTGTTTTGCATTTTATTGGTGGTTTGCTGATTTTATTCTCCCTGACGAATGACGTATTAAGGGGTAATCCTTTTGGTTTTGGTATGGCACAAGGCTATCTACTTTTTAACGGATTCCTACTTGTTTTATGTGGGTGGTTAATATTTAAAGGAAATTTCAAAAAAATAGTTATTCCTATTTATTTATTAAGCATCGCGTTCTTGTTCATTATTTTGAAGATTAAAATTTTTGAACTTGATGGTTTTCGGACATGGACTGACACATTGTCTTACGTAGCTACAACAATCGCGCCATTAAATCAAATGGAATTTTGGAATGGGGAAAGACCTTTTGTTTTGCCATTAATTTATAAATTATTTGGGGTTAACCTTACCAATTATTCGGATTTTACAGTCATGCGATCAGTCTTAAAATTTCAGTTTATAGTTGGGGTATTATCCTGGTTATTATTTGCTTATTCAGTGTGTCGATTATTTAATAGAATTTTTATTAAGATAATTGCAATAACGATTGTTTTCCTACTAGGTTTGGGGCTGCATGCAAGCATGTGGGATAAATTACTACTCTCAGAATCTTTTTCTAATAGCTTTTTTCTGATTATTGTTTCTCTATTGTTGATATTCACTTCAACAAAAAAAGGCAATAAATTATCAACTGTTGTCGCATCAGTTTTTCTAGGGGTATTTAGTTGCTTGTATCTATTTATTAGAGATGCAAATGCCTATATTGTATTTTTTGGCAGTCTGATTGGCATTTTTTACTGGTTACTAATTGTAAAGAATCGAAACCAAAAAAAAATATTATTGGGGATAAGCTTGATTGGAATTATCCTTTCGTTTTTTGCTTTTATATCAATGAATCTATCCACTCGTTGGTGGGCTCCAATTCAGCATGTTTTATTTGATAAAAGGAATACTGTCCCAGAAATGACTTTGTTTTTCAAAAATGAAGGGTTTGATTTATTTGAGAACACACCATATTTGATGGATCCACTTGCATTTAAAAAGACTCCCATCTCACTGGACCCTGTTATAAAATCTGAAAAACTAAAAAATGCGAAAACCATTTATACAAAATTCTTGCTTACTCACCCAAAATACACTTTCTTCAATCCATTTTCGGATTACAACAATATCTATAATCCAGACAATTTACCCTATCGATATCCAGTTGAAGAAACCCCAGGTTGGGTTACAAAAATCACAAATATTGGGTACCCAAAAGGTATATGGGTTCTTGCTGTTGGGATTATTCTCTGTTTTGTTTCTCTTGTGTTTTCTAAACGAAATTTCAGGCCGGCAATACTGGTTATTCTTTTCTTGATTTTGAGTTGTATTCCCTTGGGAATCTTATTTTGGCTTTCGGATTCCATTGAAATTCAAAGGCATTCTCAACAGTTGTTCATTCAATCCAGAATAGGATTCTGGTTATCGATATTGTTTGTTTTTGAATGGTTAATTGGGAGAATTGGCGTTCATAGATCAAGAAACACCCAACCAAACTGAATCGGAGTTCATTTTCCGTGATTAAGCTTTAAGTTCACAATTCATGCAAAATCGCGTCAAATCGCACAGCAATTCCGGGATTAAATCGCACAGTGATTCCGGAGCAAATCGCACACTTTTAGTGGGGAGAGAAATAACTGGTTAATCCCAAAATGTGGCATGCTCACTCTTTGAGAGACAAGGAGGAGAACATGGCGAGAAAGCGATTAACCATGAAGAAATTCAAAGAAGTCATCAGGTTGAAGTATGAGGCTGGGCTATCCAACCGAGCCATAGCCGGAGCATGCAAAATATCGAACAGCACCGTTGGGGATTACTTGAAACGGGCAAAGAATGCTGGTATTGGTTGGCCATTGGGAGAACTGGGGGATGAAGAGTTAAACCAAAAGCTGTTTCCAGAAGGTCAAACAATTCAAACAGAACCAGAGTACCCTATGCCAGACTGGGTAAAGATGAATACCGAGAAACGGCAAAAGGGAGTCACCCTGCGCTTGTTATGGCAGGAATACAAAGAGCAACATCCAAACGGATATCAGTATTCCCAGTTTTGCGAACATTAACAGAGGTGGAATGTCACTGACCGGGTTAGATTTTACCAGGCATAGTCGCCCGGTGTTTACCACGGATGATCGCCCGATGTTTACCACCCATAGCCGCCCGGTGGTTACCACTTGAAGAAATTCAATTGGTAACCATTGTGGGAAAATCTCTCCTAAGAAACATTATTAGGAGAGGACAGGGAAAATGGAGCGGATCCATATGAACATCTACAAAGAGATCATCTACCGGACAAGAGCCGGAGAAAGCGAACGTAGTATCGCTCGAGACATGGGTATCAGTCGCCCAACGATCCACAAATACAAAGAAAAAGCAGAATCAGAAGGATATTTAGATCAAAAGCGAGAACTTCCAGGAAATGAAGAACTGGTAGAAAGCCTTGGCCCAGCACCCAAACCTCCCAAAACACCCAGTACGGTGGAAAACTATCAGGAAATAGTGAAAAATTATCTGGACCTAAACCTTCAGATGACTGTGATATATCAAAGACTTCGGGAGAACTATGGATACGAGGGGAGTTATTCTTCAGTGCGGCGGTTTGTGCATCACTTCAAGCCAGTGGAAAAAGAAGTCTTTACACGGGTGAATACGGAACCTGGTGAAGAGATGCAGGTTGATTTTGGATTTGTAGGACAGATATTTGATCCAAGAACAAAGAAAACAAGAAATGGTTATGTGTTTGTGGCCACTCTGGGATACAGTCGCCATCAATATGCGGAGATCGCATTTGATTAAAAAAACCAACACGTGGATTGGACTGCATCAAAGAGCCTTTGCCTTTTTTGAAGGAGTACCGAAGCGGGTGGTACTGGATAACCTGTACTCTGTTCCCTTTCACCTGATTCATCAGAAGGTGAATATTCGAGCAACCGAAAAGATGGTGGAGATCTTCCATCAAGGCAAATCAGTGGCGATTCATCAGAGAAACTATCACAAAGCCCGCTACACAACGCTGTGAGCGCACATGCCACAGAATCACCAGTTCATGGACGAGATCAACTCGGACAAGTTGGTGGAGTGGGCAAGCAAGATTGGCCCACACACCTTTACATTGATCCAGGCTACTTTGCAATCACGGAATTATCCTTAACAAGCCTATCGCACCTGCCTGGGTATTCTTAAACTGGCAAGAAAGTATAGCTCTGCCAATATGGAATCAGCCTGCCAAATTATCTATGAATCCAAGGTCTTCTCTTATAAAACATTGGAGCAAGAACTGATCTTCCTGCAGAAAAAGCCAACCTCACAGACGACAGAAGCACTCCCTGTTCACGAAAATATCCGTGGTGCTGACTATTATCAAGAAAGGTGTCTCTCATGATCTCCCAAACCCTGATGGATAAACTTCAACAACTTCGCTTACCGGCCTTCCGAGATGGTCTGCAAGAACAGCTTTCAAACCCACACTATGCCGAACTTTCTTTTGAAGAACGGTTATTGTTGTTGGTAGATATGGAATGTTCTCGCCGCTTGGATCATCGGACGAAGTATCGTTTCAAATTGGCCAACTTTCCAATGCGTGCTTCAATCGAAGAATTGGACTTCTCTGCTGATCGTGGATGAGATAGGAGATCGATTCTTGAACTCTCCCAATGCAGCTGGATCGATAAAGCGCTTAACATGATCATCAGTGGAGCCACCGGAACTGGCAAATCTTTCCTGGCTTGTGCCTTTGGTACTGCTGCCTGCCGAATGGGATACTCTGTTCATTACCTTCATACAGCCAGATTCTTATTCACCCTTGAGCATGCCCGCCAGGATGGCTCGTATCTCAATTTCTTGCGATCTATCTCTAAATCCGACGTGCTCATTCTCGATGATTGGATGCGCGACCCTATTCAACCCTCCTCAGCTCAAGATCTGCTTGAGGTCTTTGATGATCGTTTTGGCAACTCCGCTACGATCATTGCTTCTCAAGTTCCGATCTCTGATTGGCATTCCAGATTTCCGGACCCCACTCTGGCGGACGCCATCCTTGACCGCACGGTTCACAATGCTTATCGACTCTCACTGCTTGGAGATTCCCAAAGAAAGATCAGAGGATTCCGTTCCATTTCACACACTTAGTGTAGAATATTTTTAGCCAGTTTTTTCTCTCTCTTCACTGTGCGAATAAGTCCGGAATTGCTGTGCGATTTCACCGGAATTTCCACTTTTTACGATTTTGCTAATGAGGTGGATTAAGCCCAAGAAAATTAGTATACTGTAATGAAGAAATTCATACTTTAATACTTGTTCAAGGAGAGATTATGACCACACCACCAGAAATTACTCCGGTAGCATCCCCTGAAGTGACCAGTGACGATCGAATGTGGGTTATTTTGTGTTTTCTTTTTACCCCCCTCTTCCCAATTATCACCCTTTTCATCGATGATAAAAAGAACAGACCCTTTGTTAAGGATCACTACATTCCTGCTTTGATCCTGGGTGTGGTTGAAATGTTTGCCGTAACAATCCTGTCTTTTATTCCGATTATTGGTTTATTCACATGGTTAATCTGGATCATTAACATTATTTATGCAGTAAAAGTTAATAAAGGCTTGAATGTTGAAATCCCCTACATCACCGAGTTCGCCAAGAAACAGGGCTGGTAATAAACGAGACTGTTCAGAATGAAAGGCAACGTCCCCAAATGGGGACGTTTTTGTTAGTGAATTGTGATAAGTTTTATAAATCTATTTTGATTTTTCTAACCACTCAAATAATTGTGCATAATTCTGAACAATGAGATCGGGCTGGCAGGTTGGCAACGGATCGCCAAATAGACATGCTTTAATGCCGGCAGCTTGTCCAGCGAGGATGTCGATAGCACGGTCTCCTACAGTCAATGTTTCAATCGGAGCGAGCTTGTGTTCGGCAAGCGTGACTAGAAATGCCTCTGGGTCGGGTTTACGTTTGTATGCGTCATCTGCGGTTGTCCAACCTGAAAAGTATTGGTTCATATTGAACGTGTCTAAAAGTTCTATCAAGCCTGTTTCGCGTCGATGAGTGACAATCAGATTTTCTCCCCCGGTTTCTTTGATGAATATGCAGATTTTAATTACGCCCTCAAAAGGAGGCTGGTCCAACGCGGAACTGCTGCTGTAATAGAAGTCGAATTTTTCACCGATTAAGTTTTCATCAAGCTGACAGCGGTCGGAGAGGACTTTTACACAGAAATCAATAGAAATGCGAGCCTGCTGTTTAATCCAATCCAGAGGTACATCACATCCAAGGTCTTTCAATGCTAAGTGAAAGGATTTAGAAAACGATGGGTAAGTGTCGAACAGTGTTCCATCAACATCCCAGATGATGTTCCGAATCATTAAGTCTCTCCCGAGTCATATTCAAGGATGATAATTATTTCAACCAGTAGAACAATCCCTCCAACTGTATGGCATAAACTCTAAAGGGTTTCGGTCCAACCAACGGTTCACCATTGATGAAGATAGTGGGGGTGCCGTAGAAGTTGGTATTTCGAATCTCTTCGAAAAGGTTCTGAACCTCTTTTTCGGTCTCAGGTTCAGCGGCGCAAGCTTCAATATCATCTGCATCCAGACCAAGGTTAGTTAAGATTGCATGAGTGGCGCTAACATCTTCAAGGAAAGCGATATCTTGGGCAAAGAAAGCATCGTTCATTTGCCAGTATTTTTCTTGATCTTGATTGTAGACGCAGTAACCAATGCGTGAAAGATAATCGGTTTTGAGTTTGGTTGGGTATTCACCAAAGAAGAACTCAGGTTGAAACTCTTCCACCAGTCTACGAATATCCGGGTAAACCTTGCGGGTGTAATCACAAGAATAACAGCCGATAAAAATGAACTGATCCTCTGATTCTGTGTTTTTTACCGGCCACAGGTTAAGATCTACACCATTAAGCGTCAAACCTCCGCCTTCATCGGTTATATTAGCAGGCACCGGGCAAGCACCTTCAGCCGTACTTGAGGTTTCATTATGTTCTCCTGTTGGGTCAAAAACGCAGAAGCCGGCATCATTGGCACCGTTGCAAGAGCCGGTGGTGTAGAACAAATATAAGCTGCGCACCAGAAACACACTTGACACAAGCATTAAAACAAAAAAGATCCAGGCCAGAACTTCGAAGTTTTTGTTTAAAAATCGCGCAGTACCTTCAGAACGATTGATCATCTTGCCAAGAATTTTGGCTTTCATTTTTTCATCGAACCCGGTGTTGCAGGGGCGAAAAGTGATGCGGCGGAAAACACAATCAAGTGCTTCTTTGGCCAGGCGGCGATTAGCGGCACTGAAGATTCCCAATATGGATAGAACAACGGCTGCGACGATACAAAACATAAGGTTAGAGCACCTTTCTTATCTTTTTGAGGTTTTCTACGAACAGTTCTGCTTCTTCTTCAGTGTTATAGAAATAAGCAGAAGCCCTGACAGACCCCTTGATGCCATTTGCATTAAACCAGGAATGCACACAGTGTTGTCCGGAGCGAACACAGATATTTGCCATCTGATCAAGCATAAAAGCGATTCGGTGAGAGTCTATGCCATCAATATAAAAAGTAAAAATGCCGCTACGGAGGGCAGGGTCTGCTGGGCCGATTAAATGAAGACCCTGCAAGTCTTTCGTTCCTACAGTCATGATCTTGTTTAACAACAATTCCTGCTTTTGAATCGCATCAAAGCCAACGGCTTGGAGGTAGCGTGCTGCTTCTCCGAGACCGATAATTCCTGCGTAATCTTGCAATCCAGCTTCATATTTTTCAGGAACAGGCAGAAATTCGCAGGTCTCATAAGTAGAGGTGGCAACAGTATCGCCTCCAACCATAAACTGGTTCATTGCATCCAGAAGTTTGTATTTGCCATATAGTACACCGGTACCTGAAGGACCGAGGATTTTGTGTCCTGATAAAGCAAGGAAATCTACATCCAAAGCGCGGACGTTAATCTTTCGCTGCGGGGCGGCTTGTGCAGCATCAAGCATCACGAGCGCACCTCGTTTATGGGCTAACTTAATGATCTGTTCCACAGGCAGGGTCACACCATCCAGGTTGGATGTGTAGCCAAACGACACAAGCTTAACGCCACCAGTTAAGGTTTGTTCAAAACCCGGCAAGTCGAAACTACCATCTGCCAAAGGGTGTAATATTCTCAATTGAATACCGCGGCGTTTAACGAGCATTTGCCATGGTATAAGGTTGGAATTGTGTTCCTTGCCACCTATCAGTACCGTATCCCCTGGTTGAAAATCGAATGCATTGGCTACCAGGTTGATGGCTTCGGTGGTGTTGCGAGTGAAAATAATTTCTTCCATGCGTGAGGCGCCGAGAAAACGCGCCATCTGCTGACGGGCTTCATCCACCAGGCGGGTGACGGTAGCAGCCAGTTGATGATTGCTGCGGCCGCTGCAGGCAGGGAATTTAGTATAGTAGCGATTCATTGCTTCAATTACCTGACGCGGACGCAAACTTTGACAAGCAGTATCCAGATAGATAATTGGCTTATCATTATTCTGAGGATTCAAAATTGGGAAATCGATTCGATAATCGTGTGTGGCCATGTTGTTTTCTTTTAATCAGAAATAGTAACAAGTTTTTATTATAAACCATCAAAAAAAGTTACGATTCACGCATTCCAACAATAAGAACATAAATTTCTACTAAAAATAAAATCTTTAATCTCAAAATTTTGCAAAAAGGTTTTCATGTATCTTTTATGGCTAACATTAATTTTCTTTAATAAAATAAATATGTCTTCATTCTTATAAGTACTTCAATTCCGTTGTTAGGTGGGCAAAAATCGGTTTTTCTGCTTACTGGTAAGCTACAAGAAAAGAATCCAAAAACCTTTTATCAGGGTTTTGGATAAATTATTGGCTAGGTTCATGACCGAGGTATTGCGATATATCTTAATTTTTTCCTTATGTTTTATGTATTTCATCATCATTTTGGAGGTAATGAGAATGTCTTTTTCGGTGAGAATTGGTGAAAAAATTTCACAAAAACAAAAACTGTGGTTAACAATTGTGCTTGGAATCATCCTTCTTGTATTGGGGGTAGCAGGATTAGTTTTGCTTGCGTTGCCACAATCTTCTGTTGCGACGATATGGTTGGGTAGGTCAATGATTGCGGTGGGAATAATTGGTAGTATTTTTTTTGCAGTGTTGGCCAACGCTAAATCATTGAATAATGACATCTCAGAAGAACTCACAAAAGCAGGGGTTTCACTTTCAACCAATGAACTGCCGACGCTCTCAGGCGCATTAACCTCGTTAACGCAAGGTGATTTAACCCGCCGGATTACCTCCTCAACAAGGCATTTTGGAGATATTGGCAAAGATCAGGGTGCATTGGCAGAATCTCTAAATAATATTGTTACCAGCGTACGTGAAATCTTCCGCTCATATAATTGGATCACAGACGAACCGTGTGAGCGATTGTTTTATGTGGGTACAGATTCTTTCCAGGAAGGACAAATGGCTGCCCAAGCCATAGGTGAACTGACGGGAGGCAAAGGAAAGGTTATCGTTATAGGGATATTTATCCAGGATAATCTCGTTTTACGAAAGAATGGTTTTCTACACACGCTCTCTGAAAAATTTCAAGATCTTGAAATCATCCAATGTTTTGATCGTAGTCTCATGGATGAACAATCTCTGAAAAACAACCTTCTATTAGAAATTTCTCAAACGCCTGATTTGGTCGGGGTTTACACCACTGAAATGGATTCGTTAAATATCATCGTGGATGTGTTTAAGCAAGCTGGAAAACTTGGAAAAATTAAATTGGTCAGTCATGATCTAAACGACCAGAATACACAATGGATAATTGATGGGATCATTTCTGCTAACATTTCCCAAAACCCGTTCATCCAGGGGTACGATCCAGTGATTCATCTATATAATGCAGTGGCTGCAGAATGGAAGCCCATAACGCCTCGGCTGCTGATTGAACCAGTGATCGTTACCAAAGAAAACATTAATGATAATTGGAAGGTTGGGTTTGGAGCTGTGCAGTCTCAAGAAATGATTGCACACCGGCCTAAACTGCTTGAGACAACGTCATCCAACGCTGGTAAAAAAATAAAGATTGCCATGGTTACCCCTATTGATGTTTCTTTTTTTCATCAAGTCAAAAGCGGGGTTGATGCAGCTTCTAAAGAATGTAAATCCAGCAACCTTCAAGTGGATTGGTTTGTGGTTAGCGACCCAGGCATTGATAAGGGAACTATGGTTCCTGCATCAATATGCGGTCCCTTTTTAGAGGGTTTGGTTGTCAAGGGGTATGATGGCATCGGCATCTGTATTGCAGATTCGGGATTAATTCCCTACATCAATAAGCTTGCTGCCAAGGGGGTGCCGGTGGCAGCCTTCAATTCGGAACCAGGCAGTATGCGGGCTTTGATGACGCTCTTAATTGGTCGTGCACAACAGTTGGTTCATTCCAGCCAGGAGCTTGAAACATCTGCAGCGACTGCCCATGAAGGAACTTCGCAGGTTGCGAATACCATTCAACAAATTACCAAAGGTGTCAGTGAAGAGGCCGGGATGATGAATCAGGCCAATCACAGTGTGCACAACATCATTGAAACCATCCGCCAGATCAGCAAGGGTGCCCAGGATCAATCTGAAGCGGCTGACCAGGTAGTGGCAGCTTCCACCCAAATTGCTGGCGCAGTAGAATCAACAACCCAGGCGATTCAGGCGGTCAATGCGTCTGCTGAAAAATCCACACGGATTGCTCAGGAGGGATCAGTATCTGTTCGCCAAACCCTTGAACAAATGGAAAGCATCCGTGAAGCGGTGGAATCTTCATCTGTTTCAGTCTTACAAATGCAGACGTATTCAGAGCAGATTGGCGAAATTGTAGCCACCATTAAAGATATTGCAGATCAGACAAACCTGCTATCTCTCAACGCGGCTATTGAAGCTGCCAGGGCAGGTGAACAGGGTCGAGGTTTTGCTGTCGTGGCAGGTGAAGTGCGAAAACTGGCAGAGAAATCATCTGCAGCTTCAGCAGAAATTGCCGGTATCGTGAAAAATACCCAAACAAATATAACCACTACTGTTGCAGCGATGCAAACAACCACCGATCGGGTCGTTCAAGGCAGCAATCAGGCCGCCAGTTCAGGCAAAGCTCTTGAAGACCTGCTTAATTCTGCGGTCGAAATGCAGGCTCAAGTTGTGCAGGCGCAAGAAACTAACGCACCGATGATGCGCGTCATGCAAGAACTCAATCATTCTATTGAGCAGGTCACTTCAGTGATTAATGAGAATTATACAGCCATCAAAGAGATAGAAAGCCACACCAGTGAAACACTTGAGATTTTTGAATCTGTGGCGGCGTTAAGTGAAGAAAATGCAGCTTCTGCTGAAGAAATTTCTGCATCCACTGAAGAAGTCTCTTCTCTTGTTCAAGAAATGAAAGAAGCTACTGGTATGCTGGCTACTATTGCCGGAGAAATGCAGGCAGCTACCATCAGGTTTAAAATCAAGGATTGATGCTTTAGTTTTTTCTGAATAAAAATAACCCTGAATTTTTCAGGGTTATTTTATGAGACTGAAAAGTGCAAAAAACCCAAAACCGAGGATAATCATCCCCGAAATGCGGTTGACCCACTGCATTGCTTTATGCCCGAATTTCTCGCGAAACAAACCAACCACACCGCTGAGCAGCAGCCACCAGGCTGCGGAACCACAGAACACGCCCATTACCAAAATCGCTGCTGAAGAAAAATTATTGTCGGAAGAAGCCAAACCTAACCCCGCAAAGATCGCCGCAAACGAGAGAATAGTTATGGGGTTGGTGACGGTCAAGAAGAAAGTGGATATGAATGAACCCAACAATCCTTTTTTCTTGACCTCGGCAGGTTCTTGAGCAGGTTTGGTGAGCAAGGTTTTAACCCCCAAATAACATAAAAAAGCCCCGCCTACTAACCGGATCCAATTTTGCTGATTGACCAGAAAAGAGGAAATCAGTGTCATGCCAAAGCCTGCCACACAGCCATAGAGTGCATCCGCGGTGGCAGCACCAAGCCCCGAAAGCAGACCAGCAGCTCGTCCATCCGCCAGAGTGCGGCGTATGCACAACACTCCAATTGGTCCGACAGGTGCGGCAATCGAAAAACCGATCAAAATTCCCTTGAGTAGATAGTTGAAATCCAAAATGAAACCCTTGAAGTAAAAAATGGATACTTAGCAATTTAGAAATGTAGTTGCAGAGATTAATTAGAAAGACTTTTTGAATATCAATTTCGTGCTAACCTTTCATCAGGCGGTCACGACGTCGTTTGGCCAGGAACAAGAGTAGCAAAGCTGCCACAATCCCCATCAACCAGCCATTAGGAGGAAAAACCATATTGACTGCATAGGCTAACAGCGCAGTTATGACTACTGCCAATAACCAATCCACCGCGTTCATGTTTTCGAAAATTGATAAATACTTTTTCATTTGACCTTCTAAGTCGTAGCTTGGATATTTTGTTTAGTTTACTAAAATCTTTCAATATGTTGGGTTGTCCAGAAATCTATTCAGTTTTTCACTGATTTTTCTAATCCAGTTTTACACCTTCATTTGAGACTACATTATCTTCCACATAGCGACGGGGCATGGCCAGCGATGACCACCCACCAGCTTCTTGCAGCACAAAGGGGTCTGTGCCGTGGCGGGCAGCGGATGTTGCCCAAAAGTGGCGGCAATCGTGGGCAGAAAGCCCCATGACACCGATTTTCTCACCCAAAAAACCAACCCTGGCTGTGATGGCGCGTTCAGTCATGCCTGAAGCGCCAAGTTCTTCGTTACGTAAACTACGCCTAAGGGCGAGTCCGTTATGCGGCATATCTGCATGGTCCAGATAGGCTTTCAAAGCTTTTAAGGTGTCTTTAGTCAAATGGTGAATCTGTTCTTTATTGACTTTGGGACGGAAGAATCGAAGCTGTTCTTCACGTAGATTAAAATCCTTTACTTCAAGAGCGGCAACTTCTCCCACTCGAAGACCGTGATCCAGCAGCAGACAAATCATGAAAGTATCACGCCTGCCTTGCGGCGTATCAGGCTGCTGTTTTAATAAAGCAGCTTCTTCAGGAGTGATTTTTACCGGCTCAGATTTCTTTAATCCAATGCGCGTAATCTTGCGGCGTGAATCAATGCGACTTTGTTCTCTATAACTGTAACCTTGCACAGCGCGGATTAATGCATATTCCTGGGGGAGTAAAGCGCCAGCTTGCATGGCAAGTCTCGCATAAGTTTTGATGGAGGAAAGATGAACATTTACGCTTTGGATGGCATAACCCTTGGATATCTGCCATTTGACAAAGGCTTCCACTAATCCCCAGGTAACCAAACGCCAGGCGGCAGGTTCATGCGATAAGTCACCAGTAATAATATTAACTTCTGCCAGAAACTCACGAAAAAGTAACAAATCGGCATCCTGGCGGCGCAGCGTTTGATCTGCCCGCCTTGAGCGATAATCCAAAAAACGAGAAGCCGCCGCTGCCCGATTGGCGCGTTCGCCGATCAGGTTGGCCAATTCACCAGGGAACAGTGGTTGGATTTCACCACCAAAGCGAGAATCTTCGTTTTTTGCCATAGGTTGATTTTACACGATTAATGAAGGGGCCTAGAAAATGTTACTTTATCAAAAGTCCATAAATCTGGAAAGGAGAGAGGAACGACTATGAAAAATCTTGCATAGGTTGTTCACCCAAGGTTTGTCGTGATCAGGACCATGAAGGATTGGCATCGTTTTTAGAAGTACCTATGAATATTCTACCTCCTGTTTTTGAACTCGATGAACAGATTTTTTGGAACTGATAACCGAAAATATCGGTAAGTATGTTGTTTGAGTGTGTCACAATTATGGCATAGCGCCAGCATGGCACGGAGACCTCGTAATCGCTAGGAACAACCTCTACCTTTCATACGGTGAACTACCAGTTAGTCTACATCGCCTTCAATAACACCGAGATAAGCAGGAAGATCAATACCGCGTTTTTCTAAGTCAAGTAGGCCATCTTGATTGTTGTGAATTTTCCGATAAAAACCTTTCAGCTTTTGATTTTCTCTGCCTCAGTTTGTTCAATACGTTGCATGAAATCTTTGGTAAATTAAGAGAATCCCTTTTCGCATGTCTGAGTTACTATTTGTTTAGCTTCAGCTTTGTCATGAAAAGTTCGTCTGGTGGCTCTATGGAAATCGATTTAATACAAGCTCTTATTGAATGCTCATACGATCAAAGCTGTGTCGCACCCATTGGTTGCCATCACCATCGCTGATCAGCATTTTTGTTTCACTGAGATCATAATAAAATTGTGTTTCTCGAACAATTAGTTCTTGCCACTGTTCTCCATTCAACCCGATTGCAGTTGATGCAGTACTTGTTTTCAAACCGATAGCGGTCTTTTCCGATCTGTTTCCGGCCTGTACTCACTGCCCAGTTCGCCCAAAAAGGGTTAACTCGGTTCGATGTTTTCGGGGTTGTTCTAATTCACTGGGGATTTGATCCAATTTCTCTACCGTTTTCAGCTGCTAACATTCGTTTTTACTGCCGCTTTTTCTTGGTTTTTCCGTTGATTCGTTCTTTCATGATGAGCCTCGCTTGGGAGTTAGTTTCAGTCATGTTGGCTCTCCTTCCCGTGGAGAGTGAAACTGTTCTTTGACCCTATTTGTGGGCATTTCAACTTGACACCAACGTGTGTGTATTTCTAATTGTTGTTAACCGGACGGGTGAGACTTACCGTTTCCGGCAGCTTATGTTCAGGTGAATGATGAATAGGGGGTGGGACCGTTTTCAATTTTTACTAACGAACAATTACTTGAGGTGGGTGTTTTTCGATGTTAAAGAGGTCCCAATTCCGACGTTAAAAAACACTTTCCTGATAGAATTGAAACAATCAATCATGAGTCACAAAAAATCCTCCTATACCGGAAAAATTTTTCTTAAAGTTTTCTTTTTAGTTTGATTTTTTGATCTACTAGAGAAAAGCTAAATTTTTACGAAAGACAATTAGCGGGTGAGTTATGATAATTTTAAAAATAATCTGTTTGCTTATACTATTTGGATCTGGAATTCATTTTTTAGTCCGCAAGTTATCATTTTCACAGTCTTTGGCACCATTCGTTACAATTGCGGGAATCACATCCGCTTTATATATTTTTGCATTATTCAATTTTCTTAAACCTGGTACGGTAATAATAATAATCATACTTCTGGGGTTAGGAATCTTGTCTTTTTTGGATTGGCCAATAAAAACAAAAGGAGGGAAAAAAACCTTATCTCCCCCATTAGTCTGTTGGTTAATTACATTTCTGCTAATTGTGATTTATACAATCGGAACCTTATTCTATAAATGGGATGAGTTTTCTTATTGGGGGGTAATTTATCGATATTTAATGGCAACAAACCATTTACCTGATCTGGCTAGTAATTTAATAATAAATTATTATCCTCCTTTTACAGCACTTATTCAATATTTTGTTGGAACAATCGTGGAAAACTCTGAATCCAACGCTTATTTGGCACATTTATTGCTTTCATTTAGCTCAATAATTGCGATCCTCCCTATTGATAAATGGAAAAATTGGAAAAAATATTTAGCAATATTGTTTCTATGTATCCTTGCCGTATTTCCATTAGATCTAAGATTTCAGTCGCTATATGTTGATTTATCAATTGGCTTACTTTTTGGAACAGGACTGGCATCTGCTGTATTTAATAACAATCTGGCTACTGATCGAATTGTTACTATATGTCTTACCGCAATAGCGCTTACCTTAACAAAACCATTAGGATTTCTTTTAGGGTTAATTTGCCTCTGCATACTTATTTTTAATGTGCTTTATAAAAAATATCAGATCCAATCAATAAAGGAATTTTGCAAATCCCTTCTAAGTCTTTTGATTCAACCCAAGATATTCATACTTATCAGCTTAACGATTTTGTCTTTTGTAAGTTGGAATGTTCACACAAAACAATTCAGCAAAAGTACGGTCAACTTGAGTTTTAATGGAAATCCAGTCTCCACCGAAGAAATTTTCCCCGGAGATCCTGCTAATTATCTAAGTAAATTAAAAGACCAAGCAGCTATTTATAACAGAAATACTTATGTTTTAGATCAACCGACCAATATTAATATCAGTATTATGAGTGTTCTCAGAACCTTCACAGTCAATAACCCTTACAGCACAAAGTTAATTATTAAAAATTATCTATTGAATATTTCTGAGCAGACTTTTAGTACTGTTCGTATTTCATCACTTAATGTCTTGTTATTCATTATGTTGATTACCTTATTGGTATTTGTATTCACTCCAGAAGCTCATCGAAAAGGAAACTTTTTATCGCAAAACACAATTATTTTATTCATCGGATTAATCATTTACTGCTTTGCATTACTATTTGCATATATTTATTATTTTCCACCCTTAGCTGGAATTGAAGCTCCCAGTATAAACAGGTATCTCTCTAGTTACTTTTTAGGTTGGTGGTTGCTACTCTTGTGCATCATCCACGAACAAGATTTATTAGAAATTCCGTTTATTAAAGTAAATGCTTCGAGTATTATTACAGTAGCGCTAATTTTTGTTTTTTTGCTTGTTACACCAATTTCTGCTTATCTTCATACTCCAAATTCTCCAGATGATTCTCGAAGGTTTGAGGTAAGTCGAATCTCAAAAGTTGCCAAAGAGTTTTTTACAAGAAATGATAAAGTTTATATTATTTGGCAAGTTGATTCATATTATGGGCTCAGCTATTACATGATGAAGTACCATTTAACACCAATTCCCACAAACAATTATGGATGGCAATTAAAATATTTAATAAATAATGAAAAAGATCAGAAAAATATCAAAGATGATAATTCTATAGAAATGAATCCGAATGAGTGGTTTACTCTATTGAATGATCAAGGTTATTCTCATGTTCTTGTTTGTTCTTCAGATCTTCTTTTTTGGGGAACTTATGGTGCTTTATTTGATACTTATCAAAACGAGAATGTTCCCCAATTATTCTCTGTTACACCAACAGGATTAATAAATATTCCAATCCAAGTAAAATACTAGTAGTCTGTCAAAGCTAAAAGTTTGACTTGGTACAAAGTTTGCGACCTTTTTATGGATGCCATTTTCTGAAAAAGGACAAACGCTTTGAACCAAAAATATTTAGTCAAACTCAGCGAAAGCGAACGTTCCCAATTGAAACAACTCGTTTCATCGGGTACAGCACCAGCCAGGGAACTGCGTCGAGCAAAGATTTTGTTGAAGTCAGACAGTAGCACAGATGGAGCGAATTGGAACTATCAGGCTATCTGTGAACCGTTCGATGTGTCCAATGTAACGGTGAGCGAAATTCGTCGAACCTATCTTGCAGGAGGGTTAGAAACCGTACTCAATCGTAAGAATCCAGATCGCATCTACGAACACCTTCTGGATGGTGAAAATGAGGCTCACCTGATTGTGCTAGTCTGCAGTGAAACTCCATCTGGAAGAGATCGCGGGACTTTACGGTTATTGCGTGACCGATTTATTCAACTCGGGTATGTAGAGAATTTTTCGCACGAGACGATATGTACCACCATCAAAAAAAACAAACTTAAGCCTTGGTTAAATGCGGAATGGTGTATCCCTCCCAAGGCCAATGGCGAGTTTGTATGCAAGATGGAGGATCTTTTAGATGTTTATACTCGACTTTATGATCCCAAACGGCCACAAGTCTGCATGGACGAAACGAGTAAGCAACGCTTGGTGGAGGTTTAAAATCTTCTTCCGATGAAGCCCATGTCGTCCAAGGCGGTACGACTATGAATATGATCGTGAAGGGATGGTCAATGTCTTCATTTTTCTGAACCGCTGGCAGACAAACGACATGTCAAAGTGATAGATCACAACACGAAAAAAGATAGGGCAGTTGCAATGTGAGAACTTTCCGATGTCCATTAGCCAGAAGCAGAAATAATTGTCGTCGTGATGGACAATCTCAACACCCATTCACCAGCCTCTTTCTATGAGGCTTTTTCGCAGAGAAGCACGACCGCTGACGTACTATGCCATCCATACCCGGCGGGGGAAACCTGCCATGGATGCGATGGGTATCTTGCCTAATCTGAATGGCCGAGCTATTCATGACGGCTGGAAATCCTATTTCAAGTATCCCATCCAGCATGGGTTGTGCAATACTCATCACTTACGCAGGCTGAAATTCTTGGAAGAACCCTACCCACAAACCTGGGTGACCGAGTTAGCTGATCTGCTCGTGGAAGTAAAAGAAGCGGTGGATGCAGCTTTACAGGCGTCTCTGACTTGTCTGACCTCCGAACAACTAAGTGATTTCAACAATCGCTACGATCATTGGGTGGAACAGGGTTTGCAGGCCAATACCCCTCCACAACGGCCAGAAGATCAGCCGAAAAAGCGGGGGCGTATCAAACAAAGCCCGGCCAAGAATCTATTGGATGAGTTCCATGACAACACAGAGTCAGTTCTAGCTTTTATGAACGATTTTTGGGGTGCCGTTTGACAACAATTAGGCAGAACGCGATATTCGCAAGATGAAAGTAAAACAAAAAGTATCGGGCTGTTTCCGCTCCACTGATGGAGCTGATCTTTTCTGCCAGATCCGTGGCTACATTTCTACTGCCCGCAAGATTGGGCAACCAATATCTTTGATGTCTTGCGCTTAGCTCTCGCAGCTACACCTTATTTGTTTTCTTTTGTCTCTCCTGCATGAGTAGTTACTCATAATCTATTAATGCATATGGTACTCATGTAACAACAATCTATAAACATATTAAACTTGTATCACTATAGTCACAGCAAATGGCTTTGAAAATCACTCAGGACTTTTTCCTGGCTCCAATTATTGTTGACCATATTAATACTCTTAAATCCAAGGTTTTTTCTTAATTCGGATGAACCTTCCAATTGCAGGATCGCTTGAACTAATGCTTCAACATTTCCAGGCGTGGTGACTATCCCTACCTGACCAACCAGATTAGCTAATTCTGTACCAGAATTTGCTGTTGCAATGACGGGTTTGCCACTGGCTAACATCCCTAGTAGCTTCGAAGGCATGACCAAATCGGCTGCTCCCGATTGTTGGGGCAAAATATGGATATCAGCGGCGTTGAGTAAGAAATTCAATTGATCTAGTGGTTGAAGATCTAAAAACTTTAGATTCTGTAAACCATTGGCAGATTTCTCCAATTCTGAACGGAATGCTCCGTTTCCACACAAAACAAAGACTATTTTGCGATGATCTTTCAATTGTTTCGCGGCGTCCACGATTATTCCAAGGCCCTGTTTGGCTCCCATATTCCCGGAATATAAAATCACAATTTGATCGTCAGAAATCCCTAGTTTAGATCGGTAGGGATTATCCCTTGTTGGTAATGGGTAGATTGAATGTGTGTCTACCCAATTCGGAAAAAATGCTGTTTTTTCTTTGGGAACTCCCTTAGAGATGAGGCGATTCACCATTTGTGTCGAGATGGAAGATACCCGATCAAATCGGAGTAAAACTGATTTTTCCCATTGAATTGCCAGGCGCATCACAACATTTTTGGAGTGGACCATGCCCAGGTTGGCGGCAGCATCCAATTCAAAATCCTGGATATGCAACCAACTGATGGCTTTACTCCTTCGAGCCACCCAAGTGGAGGTAGATGCAGCGAATAATGTTGGGATGATACTGATAACCACCTCCGGCTTAAACTTAATCTCTTGGATCATTGCAAAGAAACTGGATACCGCAAAAGAAAAAAGATGAATAATGCGGGTTATTCCTGTGGGGTTGCGTGGGACCCAAAGGGGACAGCGAATGACAGTTACACCCTGCCAGTTTTCTTTTTGGTATTTCCAGTTCCGATACGGTTGTTGAACCTTCCATTCGGGGTAATAGGGTGGGGTTGTTACAACGTGTACATCATGGCCAGCCTGCGCCAACCAGGCAGCTAACTCACCGGTATATTTGCCAATGCCGATGAGTTCAGGGCTGAAATTCAAGCCGTGAATCAGGATTTTCATTCTGCCTTCAACACTCGAGGTTTTATTGGTTTGGCAGGGTTGCCATAACAGATCATTGCTTCTGGTAAATCAGATAAAACGGTGCTTCGCGCCCCAACGACGGTTCCGCGGCCTATGGTTACACCTGGAGCTACATAGACGTCTGTGGCAATCCAAACTTGGCTGCCAATGTGGATAGGCTTTTGAAAAATGTCAAAGGACGGCGATGAGATATCATGACTACCGGTGCAAAGATAGCATTTTTGAGAGACGACAGTGTGTGTTCCAATAACGACTTCACCTAAAGTATATAATTCAACATGATCCCCAATCCAAGAATAATCTCCAATAGACAGTTTCCAAGGAAAGGTGATCCTGGTAGAGGGTCTTACAAGAACTTTTACACCTATCTTGGCTCCAAAGAGCCGCAACAATAACCTTCTCCACCCATACATGAACTGAGGCGACCAGGCAAACAGGGTTGACTGTACACACCACCACAATTGGACTAGGATGGCTGACCGACCACGAAAATGGGGTGGAAGGGTAAAGGTTTTTAAATCCTGGAATTTATTATCTGGAATCATATAGTTTTATTCTTTCATAATCTTATTAGAGTTCTCAACCAATGAAGAATATAAAGTTGCCCATTTAGGAATCACTGATTGCCATGAGTATTTTTCAGCCACCAGGTCAAATGACCGTCTACCGCGATCAATTCTTTCTTTAATCGACCACTCTGCAGCTATTTTTAGTGCTGCTGTAAGTTCATCAATGTTTGGATGAATCAGCAATCCTCCGCCTTCTTCCCAATCCCAAAGACCTGTTTCATGAGTGGTAATACTTGGTACTTGCTGAATCGCGGCTTCAAAGTTAACCATTCCCATGACTTCTGAATGCGAGGGTGTAATCAAAGCCCAGGTCTGTTGAATCAAATTGAATTTGTATTCACCATAAACAGCGCCTGTGAAAATGATCCTATTTTCCATCCCTGAGGACAATACTTTGCTTTTGAGTTCTTCTACGTAATAAGGAATATATTCTGGGCCAGCAATTATTAACTTCCACTCACTTCCAAGGTTTGCCTGAATGAAGGCGTCTATCAAAAGATCAACTGCTTTTACCGGATGGATCCTCCCAAGGAAAAGAAATTGCTTTTCAAGTTTGTACGGTTCTATGTTGAATTGACACGAGGAGGGATCAACCGCATTGGGAATCGTAATCTTGTGGTAACCGGGTAATTGTCTGTTCAGGCTTTCAAGCTCAATGGGAGTAATAACATGAAATATTGTTTCAGTACTTAATGCAGGCTTGAAGATACGATTGAAATAGATTTCCTTTTTTATTTTCTGGAACTGTTTTTGATAATTCCACATCCACTTTTCTAGCATACCGTGCGGAGAGACTATACAAGGAAGATTGTACTTCTTGGCCGAATTCAATGCTGCCCATTGAGCAGCCATCCATAATCCGTGAATGTGGATGATATCGATTTTTTCTTTTTCAATGGTTTGTTTGATTGTCTTGGAAAGATTTTTACTCCATCCCCAAAATCGACCCAATTTGGAATGAGGTACCAAAACAATTTTTACACGAGCGTTCTGTTTGACCGTTTCGCTTCCCATCGATAGAATGATTACATTTACATCTTGATAATTAATCGATAATTGATCGATTAATTGTGATACCACCGAAGTGATCCCATAATTTCTGATTGAATGGTCTTCTGTGACAAAGAGAATATTCATTTTTTTCTCAAAAGTGGTTAATCAATATTTTAAGAATTGCGTCTGTAAATATTTATTTTACAATAGAAGTGTTCATGAATCATATTTCAAACCCTTTAACATTAAATGATGAGGCTTTAATAAGCCTTTCTTTGACAAAATCTAAAGTGTTATTCTGAACATATAATGTGTTGCCACCATTCCTGTTGATTCTATCATTTAGGCTTAATAGTTGGCGTTTAAATGGAAAATATTGAAAAGTAGAAAATCCATATTCAAGTAGTAAATTATGTATGTACTCATCAGATATCCCATACCGCTCACCAGCGCCATTTAACTCCATTATTACTGCACATATTTTTCTTTGAGACAACATCGTTTTCGCACCTTCTATTACATTTGACTCAAATCCTTCTACATCAATTTTAATAATCTGTGTGATACCATCTTGAACAAGATCATCTAGTTTGATAACTGGAACTTCACAAATATTCTGGGTTTCTTCTTCAGAAGGAATTACCACATGGTTCATGGTATCCATGTTTCGTGTCATTTTAATAATTCCATTTTCTCGTCCAGCAGCAGCATGTATTATCCTAATTTTGCTATCCAGATTATTTAGATTTATATTTCGTCGTAAATTTTCGAAACTTTCTTGAATAGGTTCAATACTGACAGTTTTTGAGCCACTTACTCCAGAGGCTAGAATTGAATACACTCCAACGTTGGCACCAACGTCAAAGAAGATATCTTCTGGTCGTAAGAAATGAGCAACAAAAGCCATATCCTCAAATTCAGCAAGTCCAACATAAATATTAAGAGTGGCTCCAGTCATTCCTGTTTTAATCCACAAGTAACAATTATTTACGAAGGGAATACAAGCATCTCCAGGAAGGATTCGGCTTCCAATTTGCCAGAATAAGAAATTCTTGATAGTTCCTAATCTGTTTTTCCGTGTTAGAGGATGATTAAGTATGAATTTGAAGAAGTTAATTTTTGTATTTATTTGAGTTATCGTAGTTTTATCCATATTTATCAAAATTCTCGATTTATTAACTCCATATCACTTTTGGATATTGGCCAGATCTGTAATAATAATAATTGAGTACGTCTTGCAAGTACTCTGCCGCTGGTCCAGGCAAAATCTTATTAGATAGCATTTCAGCATTTTCTTTGTGTTTCTTAAATATATTACTTTTCGTTTTAAGCTCATCTAATAAACATACAAGGGCATCTTGATTATTGCTCGGAAAGATTCTACCTGCCAAGGAATTTTCAATAAGACACTTTGCACCTACTTGATCGCTAACAATTACTGGTATACCTTGTAGTAACGCTTCATTAACAACAACACCCCATCCATCATGTCTGCTGGGAAGGATTAAGTAATCATACCGGGAGATGATCGTTTGTGTTGAACCAAAGGGAATCATACCTTTATAAGAAATCCCTCTTACTGAATCAGAAATCCAATTTTCTGGATTTCCGTAGCCATAAACATCGAGTAATATTTGAGTTTTCATTGATTTACAGTTGATTTTATCAACTGAACGAACGGCAATATCTAAACCCTTACGTTGAATTAACGAGCCAATAAAGATTAACTTTAAAGGCGTTTCATTGTTAGGTTGAACAGAACAAATTTCTTGTTGCCTCGGAACAAAATACCCAAATGGAAAAATTTGCTCTTTTTTAAATCCTGCACGTGAGAATTGATACATGGCTTTAGAACCAATGGGAAGCAAACAGGGTCGATTTTGTTTGGATATCGCGTTTATGAGCTTTATTGCTATTCGATATAAAAATGGTCTCAAGAGCACTTTGATGGATGAGATAAACCTTTGTTCTTCACTCAAATACCCTGAATTGTCTTCTGAGTAAGATTCATTCATGATAGCTATTCTAATATTGTGATGTAATGCAAACAGGATTAATGGAAAAAAGCGACGATCTGCCCAAAAACCACCAAAAATGTGTACCGCATCAGCATTCTCAAGAAGAATTGACTTACCCTCTTTCCACCATTTCTTGTTCGATAAAAAAAATACATTTAAATTTTGCAAATTAACACGATTCCATCCTTGTTTTTCCCGCTCCTCGTCAATGTGTTTCCCGAGAATGTATTGAATTTCATGACCTAATTTTTGCATTTCAAGCCAGGTGAAATATTGGTGGTCAGTTAGGAGCGACTGCCATGAGATTATCTTCATCAGTCAATATCCTTCATTAAAAATTTTTTCAAGTTGTTCCCTACGGCATCAAGGCTGCATACAGAATTGATTCTTTCCTGGCCTTTTTCCCCAATTGATTGCAAATCAAAGAACCCATTTCCAATTTTTTGAAAAATCGAAGCAAGATGTTGAGGAGTTTCTTCTTCTAAAAAGATAGCACTTTCATCATCCAACAAATCTGGCACGTCGCTTACCCGAGTGGAGATGATTGCCAAACCGTGTGAAGCATATTCAAGAATTTTGGATGGGAATGTGGTTTTTCCCATTTCTGAAGTGGAGAGCTTTAAACATAAACCGATTTGTGCTTTGGCTAACACAGATGCATAGGAGTCATGATTTATGTCACCAAGAAAATTGATCCAGCCTTTGCCTGTGGATTCGGAAAAATAGCGTAACTCCTCACACATGGCTCCATAACCGGTAATCGTGAACTGAATTTTCTGCTTAGAATCTGGTTGGTGAGATTCGAGCCATGTAACTGTATCTATCAATAACTGAGCTCCTGTTTCATAAAGCAGACTGCCTCCAAAAGTGATATTGATAGGTTTTTGCAACCATTTCTCTTTATTAACTGGTTGTAATTCAGTGCATCCATAGCAAGTAAATGTATGTTGTGTTTTTACTTGATTCATTAAAGATTTAGCAGCAAGTATTGCTCCATTGCTACACAAAAAATCAAAGACTGAGCGGCGAACAAAACCAATGGTTATTCCCAATATATGTTGTGATGGAATATTGCCATCTTCAAGATCAAGAAAACCCAAATTGCGTTGAAATTTTGAATAAACCAAGGCAGGTAAGTAATGCCAGAGGCGATTGTATGCAATTACGATCACCTTTCCTTGAAATCCTCTTGATAAAATGCGAACAAGGCTTAACAAGGAAAAAGCGCCAACCAAATGTGTCACAACGGGAATATGCCAGAAAGCAGCGTAATGAATCGGGAATCCAAGAATTATTTTGTGTAAAGCAGGAAATTGATTTTTGCTCCCATTTTGTTTTCCACGTCCCAGACTCACGACTTGAATATCAATATTTTGGTTTTGTAAGGCTTTAGCTAATCCAAATACTTTATTGGTTGCTGCCTGACTATTAAATTGAATATGTCTGGATATTTTAGTTTTTTCGTCAATTGCGTTGCAAAGATAAAGGACGCGGAATTTAACCATGAGTTATAAACATATTTTCTTCATGCTTCTGGTTCTATGAACTTACGGGTAGTTTTTTAATAATTTTTGCTGGAACACCAGCAGCGAGACTGTTATCAGGGATATCCTCATTTACTAATGTTCCTGCAGCGATGATTGAAGATTTACCGATATGTGTTCCACCTAAAATGGTTACGCGAGCTCCAATCCAACAACCATCATCAATACGGATTTCTTTGGCGGTTCCAACTCCCGCACGCCTAATCTCATCTCCAATTTCGTGTGATCCTGTGATAAATGAGACCTCGGGAGCAATATCGCAATTCGCGCCAAGAATAATCGGCGCACCAACATTTGTGTAGAAGCGACAACCTGGTCCTACCCAAGTTTTCTCGCCAATCTCAAGAAATCCATCGCCATAGAACTGAGTATGCCCATTAACCTTGGCACTTTTGCTTGCCTTGATCCCTGCATTTGCGAGCCACCTGATTTTGGCTTTGTAAAATTTAAACACAGGCAAGAATGCAAGTTGCAGGTTCAATAGATAACGATTGAATTGTTGGAATTTAGACATTTCGGTCATCAAGAATTTCCTGATAGAACTTCATGTAGTTTTGGATCATTTGCTCAACACCAAAGTTGTTTTGGGCAAAATTTGTGCCATTTTTTCCCATGGATTCGATCATGGTTTCAGAGGAAAGCATTAGGACAATTTTGTCTGCCATATCTTGAGCATCATTTGGTTTTGTGAGAAACCCACTCTCACCATCCTTAATTGTATCCGGTATTCCGCCAATTGATGTAGCAATCACAGGAGTACCGCATGCCTGCGCTTCAGCAATAACAAGCCCAAAGGATTCTGCTTTTGATGCATGCAAATAGATATCCACCGCTTGGTAATACTTTGCCAACCTCTCAGTTGAATCGATATGGGGGAGGTAGCGAACTTCTACATCTTCGATCATCTCGGTAAACTCAGTATCACCCAAAGCAATAAATAAAATTCTTCTATCTATTGCTTTTAGGGCAACAATTTCAATAGCTTTTTGAATCGTAGAATAATCTTTAAATGAACTGTGTTGTATACCGCTAGCCGAAACAAAAAGCAAAATGGCAGCATCTTTAGGCAAACCCAACAATTCGCGTGCTTCTTGTTTATCTCCAGCCCGGAAAACAGTCAAGTCAATCCCATTGGGGATGACCCTGGCTTTGACGATGGCAGGAGCCAAGATAGATGACTGAGCAGTTTGGACCATCCATTTTGAAGGACCAGTCAAATAAAGTTTTGACTTCGCATAGATGTCTTTTTTTCGTTGCCAATTATATGCCGTTTGATCATGGTTCATAGCTGGATACACATCCAACTGCGGACATTCACCACATCCGGTTATCCAGCGCGGGCAATCCATGGCGTGGGCACAATGACCGGTCAGCGGCCACATGTCGTGAAGTGTCATGACCGTTGGAAAGCGTTGTGATAATTCAGGCAGATAGGTGAGGTCAAAATAATTTAGGTGTAGATTATGTAGATGCACAATTTCTGGAATTTCTTCAGGAAGGGAAGTAATGAGCCTGCTGCCCGGAAAGTCAAAATCCTCAAAACCTTGGTTTCGTTTTAAATAGCGTGATGGTTGGGCTATTCTTCGAAGCAATCCTGAAAAATTTCTATTTCCAATCTTCCAACTTTGTTTATCTGCATATTCAGCCAATTTTATTAGAGGTAGACCTAAAAATGATTCTGAAGGGGGTAGAGTGATTTGTTCGACAAATGGATCGCTGCTCAACTTGACGCCGGCAGCCATCCAGGATTGGTGGCCTAGGGATCGATACCCTTGATGTAAAAGCCAGGCAATTCGAGCCGCACCGCCTAAATCGTCATAATAATTCACCTGGAGGATTTTCAATACATATCCTTATTAATTCTCATCTAATATTTTATCATTAAGGATATATGTATGTATCTCACTAAATAAGAATAGCCAATTTCAAAACCTCCATCTTGGATTTTGGGTGTTGTGCAATTTATTAATAATAGGAATTTATCCAAGCTTGGTAATCAAACATCGAAAGCGAGAATACCCCATCTTTGGACATGGTAAAATAGATAAAACCAAACTCAGTAGTTTCTTCAATTTATGGATGTGTCATTATAAATATGAGTACTAACAATCATTGGGATTTAATCCTTGAGCCGAAGCGAGCTTGGTGGGACTTGCGTCTTAACCAAGTATGGCGGTATCGTGATCTAGTTTTGCTTTTTGTGAGACGTGATTTTGTTTCTTATTATAAGCAAACCATTCTTGGTCCTCTTTGGTTTTTGATTCAACCTATACTAACAACCCTAATGTATACGTTCATTTTTGGAAATATTGCCTCGATCTCAACTGATGGACTGCCTCAATTCTTGTTTTATTTATCAGGTACTGTCCTTTGGGCTTATTTTGCAGAGTGTTTGAATAAAACATCAGACACATTTATCACTAACGCAAATATTTTTGGAAAGGTTTATTTTCCACGGTTGGTTATGCCAATCTCTATTCTTCTTTCTAATCTAATTACTTTTTCGATTCAATTTGTTCTTTTCTTGGGATTTTTGCTTTATTTTATTTTGACAGGCACGAATGTGCACCCCTCTTGGGCTGTTTTTACATTACCTATCTTGTTAATACTTATGGCAGGCCTTGGGCTGGGTTTTGGCATCATTATTTCTTCATTAACCACCAAATATCGTGACCTGCGCTTTCTGGTTCAATTTGGGGTACAGTTATGGATGTTCGCCACTCCTGTTATTTATCCAATTTCTGCCATTCCTGAAAAAATCAGATGGGTGATTTTCTTAAACCCAATTACTCCCATTATTGAAGCGTTTCGTTTTGCATTCCTGGGGGTAGGCGATTTTAGTTGGATTCGTCTGGCTTATAGCTGTATAGTGATGATAATTGTGTTCATTTCGGGGATTCTTATTTTTAACCGCGTTGAAACTACATTTATGGATACCGTTTAAGAGCAGGCTAGTAGGATTTCTTCATGGATGACATTGTAATTTCTGTTGAAAATTTAAGTAAAAAATATGATCTGGGTGTTATTGGCACCGGAACATTCTCTAAAGATTTAAATCGCTGGTGGGCTAATCTGCGTCACAAACCTGACCCATATGCCAAAATTGGTGAGTCTGATCACGGCAATCGTGTTGGAAAATCCATCATGGCGTTAGATGATGTTAGTTTTAATGTGAGCCGGGGAGAAGTGCTAGGTATTATCGGTCGTAATGGAGCCGGAAAAAGCACTTTATTAAAAATCTTGTCACAAGTGACTGCACCCTCTTCTGGTAAGGTAAAAATTAAAGGGCGCATCGGCAGCCTGCTGGAAGTTGGTACTGGTTTTCACCCTGAGTTGACTGGTCGAGAAAACTTGTTTCTTAATGGCGCTATTTTGGGGATGAGCAAGGCCGAGGTAAGCCGTAAATTTGATGAAATTGTTGAATTTGCGGGGGTTGAAAAATTTATAGATACACCTGTCAAGCGTTATTCAAGCGGAATGTATGTGCGCCTGGCTTTTGCGGTTGCCGCGCATTTAGAACCTGAAATATTAATCGTGGATGAAGTCTTGGCGGTTGGAGATGCCGAGTTTCAAAAGAAATGTCTTGGCAAAATGAGTGATGTCGCTCATGAAGGACGGACCGTGTTATTTGTCAGTCACAATATGGGAGCTGTAAAAAATTTATGTACCAAAGCAATCCTCTTAAGCTCAGGTTCAAAGAACGATGAAGGAATCGTTGAGAGCGTAGTTAGTAATTATTTGTCAAGCCAAGTGCCTCCTAATTTTCAATCTGAACCAATAATCATCAATGAACTTGGACTAACAGTCGAGAGTATTACAATAAACAAAGAAATCAATGGATTGGTTATCCCTTTTAAACCCGCAACAATTGAAATTTTGGTTAATTCGAGAAATGATATTGATTATTTAAGTTTCGAAGTTCTGGTATCAAATGTTGATACCAATGGGTTATTGTTTGCTACAAATGCAAAGCAAACAAAAAATATTATGACACAAATAAAGACAGGGATAAATAAGGTCATCTGCCAAATACATAGTTTTAACCTTAGCTCAGGAGACTACCAACTTGGAATCTCTATTAGTGAACCTTGGGTTAAACACTATTATCAAAATACTGATTTATTAAGATTTAATGTTAGTGAGACTTTGATGCCGGATGGTAGGACTTTAACACTTCCGGTTTATGGTCATGTATATCTTGAGCATGATTGGTCTATTGATTATGAATAATCGGAATATTAAAGAATTAGTTGGACACTCAGGTTGTATATTACAGTTATGTGAAGGGAAAAATGGTAATTGGTTCGTAAAAAAAACTTCGCCTAACTTTGATTACAATTCGCGATTAGAAAAGCAAATGCTGAAACAGATGACTTTTAAGGGGTTGAGTAGAGGGGTTTTTAGTCCAAAAATTATAAGATCCGGTTTGCATAGTAATGGTGTGTTTTCTTTTGAAATGGAATGGATAGAGGGGCAATCTGTATCGCAATACATTATTAACACTGATGTTCCTGCAATTAATTTATTTCTTGATAGATTAATGGATGAATTTGAAATTAGTTACGAAGTAAGTGATCATACCAATATTGCTTTTCAAGAAAAGATTAAATCAATCGAAAATTGTGTTTCATATAGAAATTTGGCCGTTAGAAAATCCATAGATATTTTAAAAAAATTCAATTTTAATAATGTTCATTTGAGTTATTGCCATGGAGATTTAACGCTTGAAAATATTCTGATTTCAAATGAAGGAGAATTGTTCTTTATCGATTTTCTTGATTCCTTTTTTGATTCTTGGATGATTGATGCTGCAAAGGTATTGCAAGATGTTGAACTTGGATGGTGTTTTCGGCAGGATCCTGCGAATGCGAATAGAGATATCCGACTTGCGCTAGTGAAAAGAAAATTTATTGAAAAGCTTTTGAGATTAAATGAAGGACTTGAAATCGTTAACTCGATATATCATATACTACTACTAAATTTGCTTAGAATATATCCATATGCAAATGACAAATCAACTATTTTTTTCTTAGATAAATCAGTTTCCAAAATTAGCAATTTGATTGAATAAAAGGAGGTATGAATATGAATACACTTATCATTCCTTGTGCAGGAAAATCAAGTAGGTTTCCAAATATGCGACCAAAATGGATGCTTACACACCCTGATGGAAGCTTGATGATAGAAAAGGCAATCCAGGGATTTGATTTAAAGAAATATGATCGAATAGTTATAACAATCGTAAAAGAACATGATGAGAAGTTTGAAGCTGATCTTTCTTTGAAACAAGTCTTTACTGATAAGAAAATTGAGATCTGTATGTTACCTGAATTTACAAAAAGTCAATCTGAAACTGTTTATCAGACTATTAAAAGAATGAAAATATCAGGATCTTTTGTTGTTAAGGATTCGGATAATTATGTTGTTTTTGATAATATTAAAATGAAAAATTTTGTAGTTGGTGTTAATCTTCAAGAAAGGCATGATGTAAAAAATATACCAGGTAAGAGTTTTATATTAGTAAATGAACAACACATTATTACAAATATCATTGAAAAACAAGTTAAATCAGACTATATTAGTGTTGGCGTTTATGGATTTGAAAGTGTTGATTTATTTGAACAAGCTTTTTTAGAGATTTCCCAGAATACAACATCGGAGCTTTTTCTAAGCCATGTAATTTCGTTTCTTATAAGTTCAAAACGGCAGGTTTTCGAATATAATCAAGCTTCAGATTACAATGATTGGGGGACCATTAACGAATGGCGTGAAGAAACTAATAAATTTACAACTTTTTTTCTTGATATTGATGGGGTCTTGATGAAAAATTCTGGAAAATTTGGAACTTTCAATTGGGAGACTAACAATTCGCTCTTAGTTGAAAATATAAAAACCATGAAAGAATTGCAAGATTTAGGCGCTCAGATAATTTTTGTAAGTTCAAGACCAGAAAAATATGTAGTTAAAGCGATTGAGTTAATTTCTAAATATGGATTGAAACCTTATGCTTATCTACATAGCTTAAATCATGCAAAAAGAATTTTGGTAAATGATTTTTCTAATACGAATCCTTATCCTTCAGCAGAAGTAATAAATATTCCTCGAAATGGAGAGTTATCAGATTATTTAGGATAGTGAGGAGAAAAAGGATGGTAAAGCAAAAAGTGCTAATAACAGGTGGGGCTGGTTTTATTGGATCTGAATTAGGAAAGTTTCTTCTTACCAAAAACTTTAAAGTTATTCTTCTTGACAATCTCGAATATGGTTACCGAGATAATTTTGAAGACAATGAAGAACTACGAAGTAATTTTATACTTGAGGATGTTAGATCAGAAAGTATTGGTAAGCATTTAGAGAATATTGACATAGTTATTCATTTAGCTGGAATTTCATCGTTACCTGAATGTGAATCAAATCCTCAAAAAGCTTTTAATGTAAATGTATCTTCAGTTGCTAACATACTTAACGCGTGTAGAGGAACTAATGTAAAGCGGTTTATTTTTGCTTCGACTTCTGCAGTTTATGAAAATAACAATCCACTGGAACCTTTTAAGGAATCAGATAGTGTAACCCCTAATCTAATATATGCCACGACAAAGTATTGTGGTGAGCGAATATGTACTTCATTTGCACAGAATTATGATATGGATATACTAATATGTCGCTTTTTTAATGTTTTTGGCCCACATCAAGATTTTCAGAGAAAAGCTCCGCCATTTACAAGTTATCTCATTAGAGAATTGATAAATGGTCGGAAACCAACTATTTTTAATACGACTATTGCCAAAAGAGATTATATTTATGTTTCAGATTTAGTTCAATATCTCTATTTAATGATTCAGTCACAAGAAAAATTCAACGCAGATATTTTTAATATTTCTAGTGGTGTCGGATATACCGCTTTGGAAATATATGATGTGATCCGAAGCCACCTTAATAATGATGTTTCTTATGAAGTAGGAAACCCGATAAAATTTTGGGATAAATACGATTCCCTATTTGATAAACGATATAATTTAAATAAGAACCGAATAGAAAAAGAAGTTTTTAAACATTGTATCGGAGATAATTCAAAAATCATAAATACTTTTCAATATTCTCCACATGAGAGTTTATCTGAAGGATTAAAAAATATAATTATTTTTCAAAGAATGAAAAATGGATATTAGTAAAGAGATATCAATTATTTTCCAAGGACCTTATTTGGATGGTATTACTGATAAATGCTTGGAAATAACGCGTAATGCTATTCCAAATTCTGAAATAATTTTTTCTACTTGGTTGGATTCAAATTGCAATTCAACTCAAGTAGATTTACTATTAGAGAATAAAGATCCAGGTGGGGAGTATTATTGTGATTTTCCTAAGATTATTTATAGCGCAAACCGTCAAATTGTTTCAACATTAGCAGGTTTAAAAAAGGCAACACGGAAATACGCAATAAAAATTCGCAGCGATATGTATTTGGAAAACTATTCCTTTTTTGATTATTTTAATATGTTTGATAAACGCTCAAATGATTTAAAGTTATTGAAAGAAAGGGTAGTTATTTCATCACTTAATTCAATAAATCCAAAGAAATATTACCAAATGCCATTTCATCCAACTGATTGGTTTTTCTTCGGTTTAAAAACGGATCTTTTAGATATTTTTGATATTAGTTTATGTCCAGAACCAGAAACATCACGCTGGTTTGAGTCCCATGATTTTCCAAAGAATGCACGAGACCAAAATTGTTTTTGCCGGTATCGTGTGGAGCAATATATTTGGATTACATTCTTGAAAAAGCATATTCCATTAGAATTTGATAATGGTTTCGATATTTCCCATAATAATATTAGAAAATCAGAAATGATTTTTGCGAATAATACGATCATTGTTGATCCAATCAGGTTGGGATACAATTCCCTTAAACACCTTAATCATCGCGATAGAATTACCTTTCAAGAGGCAAATTACTCATTCTATGAATGGAAAATTTTGTATAAAAAATATTGTGATCAACATTATAAAATTCCTGTGTTAGATATTGATGCTATTAATGAACTGAAAAATATTATTATTGCAAAAAACAACTTAACTACAATCTTCAAGTTATTAAAAAGCTTCTTAAAATACAACATTTTTATTAAAAAGTCCATGGATTCAAAAATTGACAATCATAATGAAAAATAAAAAAATCCACTTTAAGGATAAAACCTGTGTATACCGAGATTTCAAAATGTCGTATCAGCGGAAGTAGTAACTTAATTACAATGCTCTCTTTGGGTGAGCAATCTTTAACTGGTGTTTTCCCTAAAAGTGTAGATGAAAAAGTGACCAAAGGGCCTCTTGATCTCGTCTGGTGCCCAGATAGTGGGTTACTCCAACTAAAGCAATCATACAGCCTGGATGAAATGTATGGAGATAATTACGGTTATCGCTCGGGATTAAACAAATCCATGGTGACGCATCTTCAGAACAAAGTGCGCATGCTGGAAAAAATGGTGAATTTATCTGCGGGTGATTTAGTGGTTGACATAGGCAGCAATGATGCCACAACACTTCGCTGTTATGAGGGTAACCTTACCAAGGTTGGAATTGATCCCACAGGTGAGAAATTTTCAGAATATTATTCCTCTGATATTATTTTGATTCCTGATTTCTTTTCAGGTGATCTCTTTAGAAAGAAATTTCCAGATCATCAAGCCAAGATAATTACTTCAATCGCCATGTTTTATGATCTTGAATCCCCTATTAATTTCGTTAATGATATTTTTTCAATTCTTGCAGATGAAGGCGTCTGGCATTTTGAGCAAAGTTACATGCCTTCAATGCTGCGCAATAATTCATATGACACCATCTGCCATGAACACCTTGAATTTTATTCCTTTAAAGTCGTAAAAAACTTGCTGGAATCTTGTGGTTTACGAGTCGTTGATGTTCAAATGAATGGCATAAATGGTGGTAGTTTTGCCGTTACTGCATGCAAGCAAAAGGCATCTTATCACTCAAATCTACCAATAATTAATTGGATGTTACAACAAGAAGCTGACATGGGGTTAGATACCCCTAAACCTTATAGAGAATTTGAATCAAAAGTTTTTCAACATCGAAAAAATTTAGTAGGATTAATTGATGCGATTCACAATGATAAAAAAGTGATATTGGGATATGGTGCATCAACAAAAGGGAATGTATTACTTCAATTTTGTGGCATAACCAGTGATCAGATTCCATACATTGCAGAAGTGAATGAGCAAAAATTCGGCTGTTTCACGCCTGGAACTAACATACCTATTATATCGGAAGCTGAAGCGCATCTGATGAAACCAGATTATTTTTTGGTTTTACCCTGGCATTTTAAACATAATATTTTAGAACGTGAACAAGCTTTTATTGAACGCGGTGGCAAGTTTATTTTTCCTTTACCAGAAATAGAAATCGTCTAACTTGATATCTGCAATTGGACCTCAATCATGAAAAGTATCATTTTTGGCATTAATGGTCAGGATGGTTATTATCTTCGAAGAACTTTTGAAAATAACAATATTGATGTTATCGGCGTTTCACGCTCATCAGGTGATAACATCCAGGGCAATGTTGCAGATAATACTTTTGTCAATGATCTAATTCAGGCTAACCGTCCTGATTATATTTTGCATCTTGCAGCAAATTCCAGCACTAAGCACGAAGTGATTTTCGAAAATCATGAAACAATTTCTACAGGAACCCTCAACATCCTGGAAGCCGTTAAAAGGCACCAGCCAGATTGCAAGGTATTCATAACTGGCAGCGGTGTGCAATTTGAAAATCATGGGCTGCCCCTAAAAGAAACCGACACTTTCATGGCCAACAGCCCATATGCCGTTGCACGCATCCAATCTGTCTATGCTGCCAGATACTATCGTTCTCTCGGCATCCCCGTTTATGTGGGGTATTTGTTCCATCACGAAAGTCCATTTAGAACAACATCCCACATAAGCAAATTGATCGCTGAAGCAGTGAAAAGAATAGAAAGAGGTAGTTCAGAAAAAATATTAATAGGTGATCTTACCGTAAAAAAGGAATGGGGTTTCGCCGGTGATATCGCTGAAGGTATATTTACGTTACTTAACCAAGATCACATTTATGAAGCAACAATAGGCACAGGCAAAGCATATTCAATTGAAGATTGGGTAAGAACCTGCTTTGAGCTAATTGGAAAAAATTGGGAAGACTATGTTGAAGAAAACCCGCAATTTGAAAAGGTAGGTCCAAAATTATTAGTATCAGATCCAGCAACTATTAATCTTCTCGGGTGGCAAGCAAAATTAGAGTTGGGAAATTTGGCTAAGCTTATGATTGCAGAAAAATGATTAATTTCATAAATATTCTTATGAATCAATCTTAGTCTTGTTATCTGTAGAGTAATTCAATGATAGCTGAGAATCTCATTTTCCACGTGTGTTCGGCTAAAACTCGTTTTCTTCCGTTAATTCCTATACACTTTGCTTCTTCAGGATGATTAATATAATACCGAATTTTCTTTAATAATTCAGGATAATTTTTGTAGCAATCAATTTCACTTCCTATATGGTAGCATTTTTCTAAATCGGAATTGTATGTTGTGATGTAAAATCCCCCTGTTATTGGGATTTCAAAATCTCTTTCTTTTAAACCGATAATCTTTTCGCTATCACTAATAAATCCAAAACCCAAATTTATCTGTGACCTGGAAAAAACCTCTTGCATTTTCTCGTTGCTAATTGGCCCCGAAGGCCAACCCAAGCCATAAACAGTAACTGGGATTCCATCTTTTTTTAACTTTTTAATAATCCTTGCTCGTTCCCCATAATTTTGACCAATAAAAGAAATAATAATATCTTTTGTGACATTTCTTTCGACCATATTAGTTGGATTTGCTGCTGGAGGAAGGAAAATAGGATTTGCTCCAACATATATATATTTTGCAACGTCTGCGGAATTTTGGCATGTGATGCAAATATCAAAAAAAGGTGCAATATCTGCATTCCCAGTAAAACCCGTTTCGGTGAGTTGGTCCCAAAACTTCAATGTATCATCAAAACTAATATTTATAGTAATGATGCCCAATTTGCTAATTTCAGAGATTACATCAGCATAAATCCAGTTTCCAGATAGATATGAGAAAAAAATATCAATGGGGTGTTTTTGGTGAGCAGTTTTTATATGTTCAAGTAATTCATTGCAGAATTGACGTTTCTTGATATTCCAATCTGGAGCATATTGATTAAAATTTTCTCCCCAATCATAATGTTCAACTTCGCCTAGTTCGAACCAAGGTTCGACCAGGTTATTAAACTCCCAATTAACATGATGGCAAGCAATAAAAATATGGGGTTTAACATTGGGAGAAATTCCTTTGTTTACTTCTGATAAATGGTTTTTGATTCTTTCTTTTTGTTGTTCGAAATCGATTTCCCATTTATTTAAGGAACAGTTACTAATCGTTTGGAAATGGTATTCACGGTGTGTGATTCTTCTAAAAAATTTTGCTAATAGACTTCGGATTATTAAATTGAGGTTTTGAATCATTATTCTCGCTTCATTTATAAAGGCGTTATTCTAATGCTGTCATCCTTGACTATCACATCTACTTCTTGGCGATAAGATTTAACAAACTCAATCAACTCTTCAATATTTGGGTAGGCTGGGTCTTGGCCAAAACAACGTGCATCATCGATGATAATAACATGTTGATGGTTTTCGGCCTCAAAGATTTGGGTAAGCTCTTCATAGATTGGTGTATCTTTCAAGCCTTGAGCAGTATCCCCTGCTGAGTAATGCCCATCCAGCCAAAATAGTGCAGGTTGATCCAACCTATTTAAGATACCTTTGAGTTCTTTAGAACTATCACCGTGGATGATTTCAATATTTTTGACGCCAATAAACCTTTGTTTTGCCATCTCGTAAAGCGAATCGCTTAGTTCGATCGAAAAAATTTGGTTAAAAAATGGTCGCATTGTTTCCACCATATCCCCGTAGAAAGTTCCGGTCTCGACAAGGACTTTTAATTGAAATCGTTTGGCATACTCTCTTAAAACCAGTTGTTTGTGAAAATGCGGGGGTGGAAGAGGTTTTCCGCTGCGAGTCCATTCCTTTAATTCAGCAATTCCTCTGCGCCTTGCTAAGTAATTATGTGACAGGCGATACAAAAACGGTAATTTCTGGATGAGTTTTTTTAAATTTTCTCTCATGATTCCATTTCCAATTATTGTTGAAATTTTGTTTTTTAATACTATGTTTATGGTTAAAAAAATATTTGAAAATCGCAAAGTTGTTAAACACACAACATGATATGATATTTGCTCGAACCACCTTTTTGAATTATTAGGTAGATAGATAGTGTTAATTATTGCTCTGATTTACAATCATTGATTTACTACCGAGATTCCATGTCAAATAATTTTGCGATCATTTTCTTTCAAACTGAGTAAAAATTGTGGCTGACCTTCTTAAGTGTAGCATAATATTTGTGATTCCATATAGTTTTTACCAAAAAATGTTAAACCAAAAAATCTCAAAACCGACTATTCTGAAACGTTTTTACCTTCAATTAATTATTAAAAGGATATCAGTTGGTGTAACATTCTTTCTGTAAAATGCTGAACCTTAACAAAAGCGGTGAGTCAGAAGTATCCTTAAGGTGACTAAACCAAAAAAGGAGAACAAAATGACTCA
>Ga0180732_1000052_pt1 | contig 124940 bp, 106 predicted proteins | sample KR11_01MetaG_FD_148674 | JGI IMG/M metagenome (GOLD analysis project Ga0180732, IMG submission 148674) | Groundwater microbial communities from the Olkiluoto Island deep subsurface site, Finland - KR11_0.1 MetaG | ecosystem: Environmental > Aquatic > Deep subsurface > Groundwater | place... | reverse complement strand
AGCCCTACTTATGGAGATCAGCGAGGAGTGGCAGATCGGAAAACATTATTGTGCTGGCAAGTCATTAAGTTGTTAAAGAACTATGGGTATTTCTGACTTCAATTTACAGAAAAAAGGTTGCGTAATCAAAATACTAAAAAATTCAGTTTATTGTCAGGATTTTTATAGATAACTTCCGGGACAAAAACAGCCTAATCCCATATCATTATTCTAGAGTCAGATTTCAAAAATGCACAAATAAGGATATTAACGGTGCGTTTTGGCTCATTTTTTGAAATTATTGGTTTTTTGACATTTTATGCCAATTTATCTATTAACTATTTTTGTGTAAATTTGACTAATAAGCCCTATATTGCTATATTATTAGTAGCCATTATGATTATTAAGGTTCGTTTTGTAACTCTGGAGAATTACTATGTTCAACCGTATATTGGTTCCATTGGATGGTTCATTACTTGCAGAACGCGCGATTCCGCATGCATTGCAATTTGCCCGAATTTTTGAATCCAATATTATTTTGTTACGTGTACTCAACCCAATCTCATATCATGAAAACCCGGATGCGGTTGACCCATTGAAGTGGCAGATTCGAAAAGCGGAAGCAGATTTGTATATGCAGGCAATTACCGACCGCTTATGCAAGGAATTAGAAACGGATACCCGGAAGACAAATCCTCTCAAAGCTGATGACCTTGATGAATGCAGCCCTCGCGTTGAATACAGCATTCTCGAAGGAAAAACGGCTGAAAATATTATTAATTTCGCGCATTCTGAAAACATTGACCTGGTCGTGATCAGTACTCATGGTTCAAGTGGATTGAGCCGCTGGAATATCAGCAGTGTCACTCAAAAGGTGATCAATTTGGTCTATCTGCCCATTCTGGTGGTGCGGGCTTATAACCAAACCAATAATGATAAAATGCCAGTCAATTATCAACGCATCTTGCTGCCTATTGACAGTTCTCGACGCGCAGAATGTTCACTATCAGCCGGAATTGCTTTAGCGAGGGGTGAATCAAGAAGACACCTTGAAAGTGGTGAAACAGCTCATCCGCCCCGGTTAATTTTGGCTGCGGTCATCAAGCCGCCTGAAATACCCATCCCAGAGCCATATCCGGCAAAAATAGAAAAGTTATCTGAACAATTAATGCAGGTTAGCCGCCTTTCGGTAAACAACTATTTGCAAGAAATGAAAGAACGTTTACCGGTTGATTGTGAAAGTATGATGATTGAAAATGCTAGCGTGTCTTCTGCCATTCAGGAACTTGCTGATCATGATGAGGTTATTGATCTGGTTGTGCTTTGCGCCCATGGCTATACCGGAAGGGCAAACTGGCCATACGGAACAGTAACACGCAATTATTTAGAACACGGTACGAAAACAGTTTTAGTAATTCAAGACTTGCCTCGTTCAAAAGTTCAACCTTCTGCTGCTGAACTCGCCTGTAAAAAATCAGGGGGCTTATAAGCATGTTTGATGATTGTGTCAATCAATCCGATGAAGAAGGTTACATCGAAGACAAATCTACATCCTCAAAAATTCAACATACCCACAATCTGGTTGAAGCACTACTAAAAAACTATCAAGAAGTTGTTCCACGTTCTCTAAAAAGAACTGCGGGTAGAGCTTTGACAGGTCGGGATATCCCGGGGCATGACCTTGCGCTGCATATCGCCTGGCTCGCAGATGCGCATCAACATTTTCGTGAGATTTCAAAGAAACAAATGACGCTCTCTTATACATCTGAATGGATGTTGGACAATTATTATATTATTCGTCAATCTCTCCAACAGATAAAAGAAGATCTTCCAACAAGTTTCTATTTGCAGCTTCCAAAACTGGCGTGCGGACCCTTTAGTGGGTTTCCGCGTATCTATGCCTTGGCGCGCGCTATTCTTTCATCTCAATCCATGTTGTTTGATTCAACAGATGTAATCAATATTCTAAAAGAGTATCAGGGCAGCGTTTCATTAACCATGGGTGAGCTGTGGGCTTTGCCAATCTTCTTGAGATATTGTTTGATTGAGTTTCTATCTCATGAATTGACTGTCACGATCAACCCCACGAAACCGCCTAAACTACCATATTATTTTTCTGATTTCCTTATAACTGAACGCGCAACCTCAACCCTGGATGACGAAACCGACGGCACAGCCAACAATAAAATTGCTAATATCATTCTCAGTCTTCGTGCCATTGCCGAATTAAAATGGAACGATTTCTTTGAATCAGTGAGTTGTCTTGAACAGACCCTCAGGCAAGATCCTGCAAGAAAATACGCTCAAATGGATTTTAAAACACGAGATCAGTATCGAAAAGAAATAGAAACACTGTCACTTAGCGTGAATCGTAGCGAAAATGAAGTTGCCCGGCAATTGATTGAATTGGCACTTGCTGCAGGTAAAAACAAAGATCTAAATTCACTAAATGGAAATTATGAGCAAGTACATATTGGAGATTTTTTATTCGGTAAAAGCCGACCCGAATTTGAAAACCAGATCGGTTATAAACCTGCCCGCACTGAAAGACTAAAGAAATGGATAAATACCCACAACACGGGTGTTTATTTTTCAAGTATTGGATTCATCTCAGTGCTTACACTGTTCTTGTTTCTCTTGATCGGATTCGGTATTTTCACGCACACTGGCATAACGATGAGTGTGTTGGTGCCGACTCTGTTTAAGTGGATTATTTTTTCATTACTTTGTGTGGTGATGACAAATCCCGCTTTGACAATCGCAACAAGTTTGGTTAACTGGCTGATCACACTTCGTATTCCCCCCAAGTATTTGCCAAAACTGGATTTTAGAGATGAAATTCCTGATCCATTTCAAACCCTGATCGTCATTCCGGCGATGATTACCAGTCGTGGTGATGTCGATTCGCTGACTCAACAATTAGAATTGCATTACTTGCGAAACCCTGAACCCGGGTTAAGTTTTGCAATATTAACAGATTTTCGTGATGCTGAGACCGAGACATTACCAGAAGATATTATGCTTTTACAATATGCAAAAGCTTCGATTGAATTCTTAAATCGCAAATATGAAAGCCTTGCTCCATCCAGTGTATCCTCTGATGGCACGCTGCTTGATCAAATTGGTTACATCCCGCGGAAAAAAGAACCGCTTTTCTATTTTTTGCATCGAAAACGATTGTGGAATGCCTCTGAACACACGTGGATGGGGTGGGAGCGTAAACGGGGAAAGCTTTTTGAACTCAACCAACTTTTACGCTCAGAGAAAAATCACACCTTTATCACGACGCCTGACGATTTGAGCGCACTGTCTCGTGTTCATTTTGTGATCACTCTTGATTCAGACACCATTCTGCCAAGAGGTGCTGCCTGCCGTCTGGCCGGCACGCTTGCCCATCCCCTCAACCGGGCGGTGTTTGATGATAAAACAGGTGAGGTCATTTCAGGTTATACCGTTCTACAACCTCGAATGGAGATTCATCCGAGAAGCGCGAATCATTCGTGGTTCACACGCTTGTTCAGCGGGGATGCCGGCCTTGACCTGTATTCACTTGCAGTTTCTGATGCCTATCAAGACTTTTTTGGCGAAGGCAGTTTTGTGGGTAAGGGCATCTATGATGTCGATGCCTTTATGCGCAGTATTGACTCTAAAATACCAGAAAACACTGTCTTGAGCCATGATCTATTGGAAGGCATCATGGGGCGTGCTGGTTTGGTCACCGACATCACCATGATTGAAGACTATCCGCAAAATTATTTCACTCAGGTGATGCGTCAAAGACGTTGGATTCGAGGGGATTGGCAATTGTTACCCTGGCTGCTCAAAAAGAACAGCCCAGACATGATCTTCTCAAAAATTGACTGTTGGAAGATGTTTGATAATCTGCGGCGTGCACTGATGGCCCCAACCCTTTTGTTAATTATCATATTGGGGATGATTTTTCTGCCAGGCTTCAATTTGCTTTGGACTTCAGCAATATTGTTAACACTTGGGCTTCCCATTCTCACAGGGTTAGCCCATAGTGTCGGGGCTGTTTTACAAGGCGATGATTTGCGTATAGCTTTTCGGCCCATGGGTTGGAACTTTTTGAGATGGTTTCTCGCTATCGCTTTCTTGGCGTATGAAGCTTATATTTCGATCGACGCAATTCTTACTACTTTATATCGGTTGTTTATAAGCAGGAAGAATCTTTTGCAATGGACCACTGCGGCGCAATCTGCCAAGCTTTTTGTTTCGCAAGCTCGCCGTAATTTTGCCTGGCAAAAAATGGCTGCCTCAAGCCTTCTTGCCATATTATTAGCGACCTGGATGTTGTTTGATTCAAAAAGCAGCTTGTCAGCAATTCTTTATGGGGTGCCAGTTTTGTTGCTTTGGTTAGTCTCACCGTTAATCGTCTGGAAGATTAACCACCCGATCACAGAGAAAAAAATCACATTAAATGAGGAGCAAGTCAGCCACTTACGGCAGATCACAAGGCGTACCTGGGGGTTTTTTGAGCGGTTCGTTGGCCCTGGCGATCATTGGCTGCCCCCCGACCATTATCAAGAATCTCCGGTAGGGATTATTGCTCACCGTACTTCACCGACGAACATCGGATTGCTTTTGACGTCAACATTGGCGGCCTACGATCTGGGTTATCTAGATCAACTGGCACTGGCTACCCGGCTATCAACCACCATTGAATCGCTTGGTCAATTGGATCGATTTCGCGGTCATTTCTTGAATTGGTATGATACTCAAACACTTCAGCCGCTCCATCCAAAGTATGTTTCTACGGTTGACAGTGGCAATTTGGCAGCCAGTTTCATTGTTACCGCACAGGCATGTAAAGATATTCTCAGGCAACCGATTTTTCGCTGGAATTTGTGGCAGGGTTACCTTGATACGCTCGCAAATCTAACAGAAATGTTAAAAGAGGAACGCAAGGTTGAGTTTGATCAGCAAGTTACTGAAATAAATCAGTTCATCAATAAGCTCCATACGGATATCTTGAATGTCCATACCCATCGGGAACAATGGTATCGTTTATTCGTGCATGCCAGTGGTCCGTTTTGGAAGGAAATTTCAAACAGGCTGATGGAACTTGTGAAGGTGGGACGATCTGCTTTCTCATTGGGCACATTAGAAAAACTTCAGGAAGTTGCCGCTCAAGTCGAACGTCACCATACGGCTGTTCGGCGAACGATTACTGAATTAGTGCCTTGGGTACCATTTCTGGATAATACGCCTGAATACTTTCAAGATGCAGAATTACTTCCACTGATTGATGAAATTAAAAAACACTTACCAATAAATTTGCCTTTGTCTCAAATCAGGGTTCATGTTAAGACAGCTCTTCCGCTGTTAAACACCTTGCTTAAAAAACTTGAACACTCAAATGAACTGCCTTTACAAAAGGAAGCTTTGGCCATGGCTATTAATTGGCTGACTGATCTGAAGAATTCTCTTGCAAAGGTAGATTCCAACGCCGAGATGTTAAGCAATCGATTTTTGTTTATTGCCGAACGGTCAGAACAATTTACCGATGAAATGGATTTCCGTTTTCTATATCACCCTCAGCGAGCTGTTTTTCACATTGGGTACAACCTGGATGCCGGTGCAATGGATCAAAATTATTACGACCTGCTGGCTTCAGAATCGAGGATCGCATCCGTTGTGGCGATTGCTAAAGGAGATATCCCTCAAAAGCATTGGATGCATCTTGGGCGTCCGGTCACGCAAATTGGTGGAATGTATGTTTTGCTATCTTGGAGCGGCACCATGTTTGAATATCTCATGCCCCCACTATTTTTGCGCTCATACCCGGGTACCTTATTGTCTGATAGCTCGATCGGAGCCGTTCAGCATCAAATTGCCTATGGCAAATCAAAGTCCATCCCCTGGGGGATTTCTGAATCCGGTTTTTATCGATTCGATAACAATCTAAATTATCAGTATCGAGCTTTTGGGGTTCCGGGGTTGGGATTCAAACGCGGCCTGGCTGATGACCTGGTTATTTCGCCTTACGCATCGTTGATGGCGGTTAGCTACGCGCCGCACGCGGTGATCCACAATATTGACCATTTGATCAGTTACAAGATGCTTGGACTCTATGGCGTTTATGAAGCGATTGATTTTACACCAGAGAGATTACATCTGGATGAAAGCTCAGTCATAGTCAGTGAGTATATGGCTCATCATCAGGGGATGATCATGATGGCTATGGTGAACTTTTTTCATGACGATATTATGGTAGAGCGTATGCATTCCGATCCTCGCATCCAAAGTGTGGAATTAATCTTGCAGGAACAGATACCTCAGAGAATCGAAACTCAAGATCCATACGGCGAAAATGTAAGTGGAACACAGCGCGTTGCAATAGCACCCGTTGAGGTGGAGCCCTGGACGGTGCCGGTGCAGACGCCTATTCCGCAGATGCATCTTCTTTCGAACGGCAGTTATAACCTGTTAGTTTCGAACATGGGCGGCGGTTATAGTTCATGGCGTGGAATGGATCTGACGCGTTGGCAGCCAGATGGTGTTTTAGATGCATCGGGAACCTGGATTTATATTCAAGACATTCAACGCGATATGGATGAAGTGAATGAAATATGGTCTGCATGTCACCAACCTATTCCTGCTGAAGCTTCTGATATGCAGGTCACCAACTTTGCACATATGACGGTGTTCAGGCGCATGCAAGACGAGATATCTTCAAATACAGAAATCACGGTTGTTCCAGATGATCCATTAGAAATTCGTCGAATTCACTTACACAATCATTCTGAGCAATTCCGCACCTTAAGGGTAACCTCTTATGGAGAAGTGATTCTGGGCACACAGGCTGGTGATGCCAGGCACCCGGCGTTTAATAAATTATTTATTGAGAGTGAGTTTGTGACGGAACTAGGGCTGCAAATCTTCACGCGTCGTCCACGTTCAGATCAGGATGCAAGCATTTTCATGGGTCACATGTGTGTCAATAAAGATCCACAAATCGCGACGAGACATGAAGCAGATCGTAACAAGTTTATCGGACGTGATCGCACGATGCGAAACCCGATAGCCTTGAATTCAAAAGAATACCTCTCTGGAACCTCGGGCGCTACGCTTGACCCAATTTTTTCACTCGGACAATCGTTCATCATTGAACCGCATAAAAGCGCAGACCTGGCTTATATGACCTTCAGCGGAGATAGCCGTGAAGCTGTGTTGGAGTTGGCGCGCAAATATCATAATTGGGCCATTATAGATCGTTCATTCCACCAGGCGGATATTGCAGCTCAAACCTGGCTTGGAAAACAAGAAATCACTTCAGATGTTTTTAAAAATATCATGCAAGTTCTTTCAGCCCTTTTGTATCCCTTCAAAGCGGTTCGTGCTTCATCTGAAATGCTGGCGGCAAACCGTCTTGGGCAATCTGGATTATGGCGGTTTGGCATTTCGGGAGACTTTCCGATTATGTTGGTGCAGCTTGATGATCCTCAACAGATAGATCTTGTCGCTGAAACCCTGCAGGTGCATAAATTTTTACGCAACAGACGAATCAAAATGGACCTGGTGATTCTTAACGGTCAGAAAACGGATTATGGCGCGGAATTGAACAGCTCGCTTTATCATCTTGTGGCAAAAATGAATGGCGAAGATCAATTCAATCAGAGGGGAGGGATTTTCATCCTCTATGGCGACCATATTTCTGCTGAAGAATATACCTTGCTGCAAACTGCAGGCCGGTTGGTGTTTGATGGCGCAATGGGCTCCCTTGAAGATCAACTACCGGGATATTCAATGCCAGTGCACCATCTGCCAGCATTCATCCCTACACTGCCAGCCGGAAATGACTTGGTCAGCGGAGATTTAGAATCGGATTCTTTGACAATCAATAAAGATGAACTTCAATTTGCCAACGGTTTTGGCGGCTTTAGTTCTGACGGTAAAGAGTACATCATTAATTGGGATGCTGTTTTCTTAAATGAAAAGGGCATTGAAGTCCGTAAAACGACACCTGCGCCCTGGGTAAATGTGATCGGCTATCCTAATTTTGGGTTCATGGTCAGCGAATCAGGCAGTCAATGTACATGGGCACTGAATAGCGGAGAGAACCGTTTGACACCCTGGGCTAATGACCCGGTTTGCGACCCTACCGGTGAAGTGCTTTATTTGAGAGATGAAGAAACCGGAGAAGTATGGACGCCAACGCCGCTGCCTGCTGGATCAGGCCAACCTTACCGCGTGGCGCATGGTGCAGGCTATACTCGTTTTGAGCACACTTCGCACGGCCTTGAACAATGCCTGACACTTTTTTCAAGCCCTGAAGACCCGGTAAAAATTATCCATTTGAAGCTGAAAAACAAACTGCCTCATGCTCGCAGAATCACAGCCACACAATATATCGAGTGGGTGCTTGGCACCACTCACGCCACAAATATGGCCTACATCATGCCTGAATATGACTCAAATCTGGAATGTTTGTTGGCGACCAATCCATACAGTGACGAATTTGGAAAACGAGTTGCTTTTCTAATGGCCAGTCGACCGGTGCACGGTCTGACCGCTGACCGGACGGAGTTTCTGGGACGCGGCGGCACCTTCACGCTACCGGTGGCACTCCTGCGCCTGGGATTGGAAACGCGTATTACTCCTGGCGAAGATCCTTGTGCAGTGCTTCAAATCCACATAGATTTGATGCCTGGAGCAACTGATGAAATCTATTTCGTCTTGGGTCAGGGAAATGATAAGCAGCATGCATTAGAATTGGTAAAAAAATATCAAGACCCTGCTTATGTTGGGGCAGCCTATGAACGTACTCATAAATTCTGGGACAAATTCTTAAATACAATTCAAGTCAAGACCCCTGACCTGGCCTCAGATTTAATCTTGAATCGTTGGATGATTTACCAGACCTTGTCTTGCAGAATTTGGGGACGAACGGGATTTTATCAATCGAGCGGCGCTTTTGGTTTTCGTGACCAATTGCAGGATGTTTTGGCGCTGATATCAATTGATCCGGCAATCTCACGCAGTCAAATATTAAACGCTGCTAATCATCAATTTGAAGCGGGTGATGTCATGCATTGGTGGCATCCCCCTTCAGGCAGGGGGGTGCGCACCCGCTTTTCTGATGATTTAATGTGGCTGCCTTATGTGACCGCGTTATACATCGAGAATACTGGTGATCTAAAAATCCTTGAAGAGAATATTCCATTTAGAAGAGCACCCCTGCTTTCAGAGGGTGAAGATGAACGATACGGCGAACACCCATTAACAGAACAATCTTTTTCGTTATTGGATCATTGCCAGCGCGCCATTGAAAAAGGTTCAACTTATGGTGCCCACGGTTTGCCATTAATGGGTACAGGAGACTGGAACGACGGCATGAACCGGGTGGGTGAAAAAGGTCAGGGTGAGAGCGTGTGGCTTGCCTGGTTTATCAGTGACGTATTGAACCGTTTTGGGACACTCTCAGAACAAATTGGCGATCTTGAAAATGCGCATAGATATTTTGCGCGCGCCAAAAAGTATGCCAAGGCGATTGAGCTGTCTGCCTGGGATGGCGAATGGTATCAGCGCGCTTATTATGACGGCGGCGAAACACTGGGGTCGAGCCGGGATGCAGAGTGCCAAATCGATGCCATTGCTCAATCATGGTCGGTGTTAAGCGGGGTAGGCAACGTCAATCGAAGCCGGCAAGCCATGCAGGCAGTGTATGAAAGGCTGGTTAAACCGCAAGACCGGTTGTTGTTGCTCTTTACACCACCATTCAATAAAACCAATCTTGACCCGGGATATATAAAAGGCTACATCCCCGGCACGCGAGAAAACGGCGGTCAGTACACGCATGCGGCAACCTGGACGGCCTGGGCTTTTGCCAGAATGGGCGACGGTCAACGGGCTGGTCAATTATTCGACTTGTTAAATCCGATTTATCAGGCAGATACTTTTAATAAAGCCTCTGTCTATCGGGTTGAACCATATGTGATTTGTGCAGATATTTATAGCCAGGATCCTTTTATCCGACGCGGAGGATGGACCTGGTATACGGGGTCTTCTGGCTGGATGTATCGCCTGGGGATGGAAGGCATCCTCGGTTTTCGCAAGGTTGGCAATACATTGGTGATGGACCCGGTTATTCCGCCAGAGTGGGACGGGTTTGAAATTAAGTATAAATTTGGTGTAACACTTTATCTGATTCAGATCAATAACCCCACCCATGTTGCCAGAGGCGTACAAAGAATTGAGCTGGATGGACAACCACTGGAAGGGTTTTCCATTCCACTAACTGACGACGGCTTAGAACATCAAGTGATTGTTAGCATGGGTAATAGAATACGCTGAACCCAAAACCTGTGAATGTGCAGATAAAATTTAGTTTCTATTCGGGTAATTAAGAGGGATTACCGGGTATGGTTAAGTTGGGTGAACTTATAGAACAGCGCCCGGTCGTGTCTGCACTCGTTTTTGAAACAGGAGAGTTTTATGGAAACTATAAATATTATTTTAGTTGTTGCGATTGTGGTCCTTTTTGGCATCGTGTTGGGCATAGGCGCTTATCTTCGCCGCAGGAATACCAGAAAATATCAAGCTCAATATGGTGAGGAATACGATCTCTCAGTCAAAAAAATGGGCAGCGAGAAAAAAGCTCAAGCTGAATTGCGCAGTAGAGAAAAACACATGAATGAAATGGATATTCGCCCGCTTACAGATGCAGAACGAGAACATTACCATTCCGATTGGACGGCAGTTCAAGCTGATTTTGTCAATGAACCGGGCAAGGCTATTAGCGCAGCAGACCATTTGATCATGGAAGTCATGCAGCTTCGTAACTATCCGGTATCTGATTTTAATCAACGTGCCGCAGATGTTTCGATCCGCTATCCTGAGCTGGTGAAAGATTATCGTGAGGCCAGAGAAGTCGCCATCAAAAATACCGATCAAAAAGCGAACACAGAAGAAATGCGCAGAGCGATGATCTCATACCGTGCTCTCTTTGAAAGGCTTGTTGGCAAATCCACTGCAGGATAAATAGCGACTATTAGTCGTGACGACAATTGATTTGCGACGGTCGCTGTGGATGTCGAAATGCATGAGATTTATGTGAATGCGTTTGAAATTCTTCAGCACAAATAGATAACATCCTTTCTTGAAATTAGAAAACCATCAGGGTCCCTGATGGTTTTTTGAAAGGGGATTCAAAAGTTGACGATAAATCTAGATCAAATTAGTAATCTGAACTATCGTAATTCTCAATTTGGAAATCCATTTATTTTATTGGTAAAAACCAAATTACTGCCATTTAGAAACATTAGATTGAATAACTGTTATTTTCAAAAATGCTGGCTGATCTATTTGTCTTTATGGCTGAGATGAACCATTAAAAAGTCAACGATTGGAAATTTGTTATTCTGGCTTAATATCGCCATAGAATACAGGAAATTAATAGATACTATTGGGGACATATAGTGCACCAAACCCATAAAATAATGATGTGGCGTCCACTCCAAAAACATTGACTATTGCAGCTTCGATCTGGTTCTTCACTCTTGTGTAACCATGAATTGACTAACACTTGCGTGTTAAGACAGAATAGACAAGTTTCAATCAAGCAGAATTTATGAAGGTTCTGCCAATCCAACCTTATTTGTAGGAGAGATCATGAGAATAATTCAGACTTCAATAAAAAAGCTTTTAGCGGTGGTAATTGTTTTTGCAATGAGTGTGCTTGTAGGTTGTAATGTCACTATGCCAATCACTATTTGCCATTCGACCGGAGATTTATCTGCTCCGTATCAAGAGATCACAATTAATACAATTGATGAACTAAAAGCTCACCGTGCTGATTTGAATGACATTTATCCAGTTCCTGAAGGTGGCTGCCCCTCGACTCTTGTTGAAAACAATAATGGCAAAATCACCATTTGCCATGCCACAACCGATGAAACGAATCCTTATTCAACCATAACTGTAAGCCTTGCTGGTTTGAATGGTCACGGAACACACGCAGGGGATATTATTCCGGCGCCAGCGGGTGGTTGTCCAACCAGCCCATTGGTTATTGTTGATAAAATGATATCGATCTGTCATGCTACAGGCATTGAAGCAACACCTTATGAAGAGATCACTGTGAAATTAAATGGTTTGGATGGTCATTTTGTTCATGCAGACGATATTATCCCAGCTCCGATAGATGGTTGCCCGACAATCCCATTAACCATAATTGACGGTAAAATCTCTATCTGTCATGTTACTGACAGTGAGAATAACCCTTATAACGAAATTAGCGTCAGTATTAATGGTTTAAATGGACACGTCAATCACAAGGGCGATCTCATCCCGGCACCTATTAACGGCTGCCCATCCACTTTGCTGGTGGCTTCTGAAGGGAAAATTACTATATGTCACGCCACGGGTAGTGATAAGAATCCTTATAATGAGATTACGGTTAGTATAAATGGATTAGAAGGCCATGGTAATCATGAAGGTGACATCATCCCAATGAATGGCAGTTGCCCCACGACAAGACAATAAAAAAACAAATACCACAACAGCAGTCACATGAGAGAGTGACTGCTGTTGTGGTAACTTCTAGCAGGATTGTCGAGATATTGTTACCGAAAATATCTTACACATCCAAATTGCGGACGGCGTGGGCGTGGGTGGTGATGAATTTTGTGCGCGGCGGAACAGCAGCCCCCATCAGCATGTCGAAGGTGTGATCTGCGGTGGCGGCATCTTCAATTTCTACGCGCAGCAGGGTGCGGGTTTCGGGGTTCATGGTGGTTTCCCAAAGCTGTTCGGGGTTCATTTCACCCAGACCTTTATAGCGCTGCATGGTGGCTTTTTCGGCGACGTTGCCCAGTTCTTTTAGGTAAGCGTCTTTTTCAGCCTCCACATAAACGTATTTAACCGTTTGCCGATAAGCAATACGGAAGAGCGGCGGCTGGGCTATATAAATGTGGCCTTGCTCGATCAATGGCTTCATATACCTGAAGAAAAAGGTGAGCAGCAGGGTGCGGATGTGCGAGCCGTCGACGTCAGCATCGGTCATGATAATGATGCGTCCGTAGCGCAGGTTTTTGACTTCAAAGTTATCACCAATGCCTGTGCCGAATGCCGAGATCATAGATTTAATTTCTTCGTTGCCAAGCATTTTGTCGAGGCGGGCGCGTTCGGTGTTGAGGATCTTACCGCGCAGCGGAAGGATGGCCTGGAAGTGACGGTCACGACCCATTTTGGCCGAGCCGCCTGCCGAATTACCTTCCACGATGTAGATTTCAGTTTTGGTGCTGTCGCGTTCAGAGCAGTCAGCCAGTTTGCCGGGCAGGGTGAGGCTTTCAAGCGCCGATTTGCGGATGACGAGGTCGCGGGCTTTGCGGGCGGCATCACGGGCGCGGGCAGAAGTCAGACATTTTGAAATGATGGCTTTGGCAGTCGCCGGGTTTTCATCTAAAAAGCTGGCAAGGGCTTCACCCACTACTTGCTGCACATATGTGGCAACCTCGGGGTTCATCAATTTGACTTTGGTCTGGCTTTCAAACTGAGGATCAGGGTGTTTAATGCTGACGATGGCGGTCATGCCTTCACGCGTATCATCGCCGCTGAAGTTGGGGTCAACATCCTTAAGCAGTTTGGTGCGTTTGGCATAATCGTTCACCACGCGGGTGACTGCCGTGCGCAGGCCGGTCATGTGGGTGCCGCCATCAATGGTGTTGATGGTGTTGGCGAATGAGTAGACCGCTTCGCTGTAAGAGTCTGTATACTGTAATGCGATTTCAATGCCGATGTTGTCTATTTCTTTTTCAACATAAAAAACGGGATGCAGCACAACGCGATTCTTGTTCATGTAACGCACAAAAGAGGTGATACCGCCTTCAAAGAGAAAGGTGATTTCACGTTCTGGCGGACGATTATCTACTAATTTGATGGTCACATTGCGGGTAACAAAAGCCATTTCTCTGAAACGGGCCACCAGGGCATCAAATTTATAATCGAGACCTTCTTCTTTGAAAATCTCGCGGTCAAACTTAAAGGTGACATTGGTTCCGGTTTGTGTCGGGGGGCATTTACCGATCATCTTAACCGGTTCCATGGGGATGCCGCGTTCGTAGCGCTGGAAGTGAACCTGACCATCAAGGTAGACGCGAACTTCACACCATTCTGAAAGCGCATTAACTGCCGAGACGCCGACACCGTGCAAACCACCAGAGACTTTATAGGCAGAATGTCCGAATTTACCGCCGGCATGCAAAATGGTCATGACGACTTCAAGGGCTGATTTTTTCTTTTCAGGATGAATATCCACGGGGATGCCGCGGCCGTTGTCAATGACGCTGACGCTGCTGTCGGCATTAATGATCACTTCGATGCGGTTACAAACGCCAGCCAGGGCTTCGTCAATGGCGTTATCAACCACTTCATAAACCAGATGGTGGAGCGCCTTGAGGTCCGTGCCACCCACGTACATGCCGGGACGGCGGCGGACTGCTTCGAGTCCTTCAAGTACTTGAATATCTTTAGCGCCGTAAGAGGATGAATTATCGTTGCTCAAGGGTGGTGCCTCCGTTTTCTTGTTGCATTTTAGTAGCTTCAGCCATTTTCTGCAGGTTATCCTGCATCCATTTTAAGCCTTCACGGTAATAAATGAAACTGGCTGCCAGTAATCCGGTAATAATAAACGCGTGTCCGCCGATGCCAATCATGGTCATCCACGAATTTGGATCAGGAAGCGTCCACAACAAATTCAAACCTTCGCTGATCAAAATGCTGGTCATCACGAACAGACCCGTGCCTGGCAGGAATAATCTCACCAATCGCACCGAGATCAACATTGAGGGCAGCGCTTTTTGTTTCAACACAAAGATGCCGTGTGGAGAGAAAACCAGGGGCATCAGCAGCCAGAGCAGCAAGAATGCTGCCATCAACATGAAGAACTGTCCGATTGCCGGATTGATCAATGAAAGGATCGAAAGCAGCATCAGCAGCGGTACCGAGATCAAGACCAGCAATATGATCATCAGGCAAAACATGATCAAACTTTGCAAGTAAGCCGAAAAGACCTCTTTCAAGCCCATCTTGCCGGTTTCAGGAGCAGTTACCTGAGAAACCAGGATGAAGTAAATACTGCCCAAAAGGAATCCAAGCAATAAAAGGATGCCCAGAACAATAAAAATCCAATTGACAGATGGCAGTTCATACGAAATGCCTGGTCCGAGTGGTGACATGAGAGGCGACTGGCGCGCAATAATGCTCGGAACCCCAATCGGAATCGTTCGGATCAAGGTTGTCAGGTTAAATTGGTTGATCAATTGATCCCACAAAACCTGATAAGTTTGGGCAGTCGGCAGCATTTCTGCCGGACTAATTTTCAATACATTTTGGGTCATCGTGTCAATGATGGGCGTCAGCAGTGTTTTCAGTTTGATCTTGGGGCCTAACCAGAGCACAACATCGATGGCAACAGGAAAGAGAATCAGATACCAATGGTTGGCAATGGTATTAAATCCCTTGAGTAATGTGGGGAACAATCTGGGTGGCGTTCCAGTGAGTGTTAAGATCGGTTTTTCCATACAATCTATAATTTTACCATAAATGGCCTGTTGCCTGTTTATTTTCGATGGTATGTTCTAATTTCAAGTTCATCAGGTAAAATAGAGGTGTGAAAGAACACGAAGCACTTCCCAGTATTGACCATTTGAGTGTTGTCACGGCAACGATTTTGTTGGCCTATGCCTTGACCGCTTTTATTCAATTTCCGACGCGGACTATTGATCTGCAACTCCCTGGTTTTCTGCTGACTTTCAATATTAACTTCATGACCATTATTTCTGTGGTGGTTGGGTTGCTGGCGGCAGCCGGCGCGGATTGGTTGATCGGCGCACATCCGGGGCTTGGCGGCGGAAGACGTTTTCATCACTGGCTGATACCGGCGTTTACAGCATTGGTCATCAGTGTTCCTCTCAATAATTTGCAGATCAGCGCTTCGTGGTGGGTGGTTTTATCTCTGGGCGGCTTGCTGCTTACGGCAGTCATGATCGCCGAGTATATCTCGGTGGATGCGGGGGACTTGCGCTTTCCGATTGCCAGGGTAAGTTTGAGCGCCATGTCTTATGCGCTGCTGCTGGTGTTGTTGATTGCAGTGCGCGGATCAGGTCTCAGACTCTATATTGTGCTGCTCGCTATCTTGCCGGCTGTGGCTGTGGTGACGGCCAAGACACTGCATCTCAGGCTTGGCGGCTGGAACCTGGCCTGGACGGCAGGTATCAGTCTCTTTGTGACCCAACTTGCTGTTGGCTTGTTTTACCTTCCGCTGCGACCGCTCCAGTTTGGGTTGGTGTTGATTGGAATTACCTATGCCTTGATCAACCTGGCGGGGGGCATTGAAGAAAAGCGGTCTGGCAACCTGATCTGGATTGAACCAATTTTGTTGATTGTTATATTCCTTGCTTTAGCTATCATTATTTAAAAGAATAAGAGTATCCGTTTTGCGATGATGGTGTTAGTTAATATGCAGCTTAACGGAGAAAATATATGCTATTGAATATCTTGTTAATTTTAATCGTATCCTACCTGATAGGCTCCATCCCCATCGGATGGGTGATTGTCAAGTTATTTAAAGGTACAGATGTACGCACCCTTGGAAGCGGCAGGGTGGGCGGCACAAATGTAATGCGCGCAGCAGGTTTTTTGGCCGGTTTATTTACATCTCTGGGTGATGTAGGCAAAGGTATTCTGGTTGGTTTTATTGCGGCATCCATTATGCCCGAGAGTTTGTGGGTAAAAATTATCGCGGTCATCCTGGCCGTGGTTGGTCAGATCTTCTCGGTGTTCTTGATGGAAAAAACATCAGACGGCAAGTGGATGTTAAAAGGTGGCGCAGGAGGTTCAACCACTTTGGGCGGCGCAATTGCGCTGGTACCTTACAGTTGGATGATCATTTTGCCATTGATTGTGCTCGTTTACATCGGCATTGGATATGCATCTGTCACGACCATTAGCATCGCCTTCTTTGCTCTGATCTTGTTTGGATACGAAGCAGCCGCCGGGTTAGGCCCGTGGGAGTTTGTTTTCTACGGCGCTGCCACCCTGATTATCGTGCTTTACGCGCTGCGTCCAAACCTCAAACGCCTCGCGGAGGGTACCGAACGTGCTGTTGGGTTGAGAGCCCTGTTTGAAAAGAAATTAAAAGAAAAACAATCACAACAACTCTAAAAACAAAACCGGCCAAAGGCCGGTTTTTTATTGGTTAGTTAGTTTGTTTCAACTTCATCAGAGAGATGATTGTAAACGTGCATCACGTTACGCTTGTGCAGTTCGATGCCTAACCCGGTGAGCACGACACGGCTCTTGCCGCAGGATTCAATATCAATCTCGGCCAGGGCTTCCATGGGTTCGCGTTTTTTGGCGGCTGCTTTGACGGCTTTGCGCAGTGTGGTTAAGTAAGCCACATTTTCGCGGGTGGCTTCTTCAATTTCGCCGCGCAGGATGATATCTCCGTGGCCCTGGATGATGTTTTCGAGACCCATTTTGCCGATGCGCTTGATCGTGGTCAGCAATTCTTCTTCGTTGCCATCCACCATGTAGGGGATGGGCATAAAAGCATCGCCAGCGAAAAGCACACGATCTTCTTCTACCAATACCGAAATGGAATCAGCGGAGTGGCCGGGAGTGAGGCTCATGATCAGATTCTTTTTGCCCACTCGCAGTGAAAATGATCCTTCAGTAAAAGTCATCTGTGGATCGACCAGTTTGACCGGTTTGAAAATTGCATTTTGCTTTTTGGCGGATTCAAGCGAAGCCAGCCCTTTTTGCAGCATCATGGTGTGTCCAAGCGAATGTGAGATCACCGTGGCACCGGGGAAGAAGCAGTTGCCCCAGGAATGATCCGCGTGATAATGGGTATTAATCACATACTTAACCGGCACGCCGAGTTGTTCTTCAATAAAGCTGCGCATCTCAAGTGATTCGTCAGGCAAGGCCAGGGTGTCAATGACCACAGCCCAATTTGGGCCGGTGATCGCTCCGGCGGTTACCTGTGCATATATTTCGCTTTGGAACCAGTAAACATTATCCGATACACGTTCATGATGCATCCGTAAAATCCTTCAAAATGAAATTTTCCTTGAACTACAGAAGAGTAGAATAGCACAAATCAAGACAAAAGTCAAAAAATCGCCATATCTCTGCATAGTTTTATTCATTATCACTGATTTGGATGTCCATTACCAGTAAATTTGCATTAATTCGCCTGCCATTTGTGTTGGAGAAAAAATTGATAACTTTCAAGATCAATGGAATATAACAGTTCCCCAAATCTGTAATTCGATTTCGGAATCAGTTTATGATGTAAGAATGGGAACTCATTAGTTACCTGCGCGTCGCCAGCGAGTGGTCGGGATTGAGCTGCAGCAGATCCCACAGGTTGCCGTAGAGGTCTTCAAAGACCGCGACCATGCCGTAATCTTGCTGTTTGGGCTGACGGATGAATTTGATGCCTCTTTCAACCATTTCGTTGTAATCACGCCAGAAGTCATCCGTGTTGAGAAAGAGGAAGACCCTTCCGCCGGCCTGGTTGCCGATGAAAGCTTCCTGCTCGGGTTTGGAGGCGCGCGCCAGCAGCAGAGTGCACTCATTTGAGTTGGGCGGTGCCACCACCACCCAGCGTTTATCCTGTTCGGGTTGGTAGGTGTCTTCTACTAAAGTGAAGTGCAGCTTTTGAGTGTAAAAGGCGATGGCTTCATCATAATCTCTTACCACCAGCGCGATGTGGACGATGGATTGTTTCATGATTCCTCCGATGAGTGATTACGGTAAGGGCAATTCATGAATTGCCCTTACAAAATGCTACATTCTCTCAAGCCACTCTTTAACCAGCGCGTGGAAAAGGGTTTCTTGCTCGATCTGCATATTATGACCGGCCTTGTCGAGCACTACAAAACTGGCGCGCGGGAAGTTCTCGATCAGATTCCACTGATCGCGGTAACCTACCACGTGATCTTGCCGACCCATCACCATCAACGAAGGTTTCATGAAGGGTGCATCCAGTTTATCTACATTAAATGAATAGAGCACATGCTGGCTGAGAACTTTTTCGAGGAAGACTGTGTCGGCAAGCTTGAGCCCGGGGATGACATCCTCTTTGAATTTCTGCCATACACGTGGGGTTTGCACCACATTGATACCGGTGAAAAATTTCTGCTCTTCTTCAGACAGACTGTTGACAAAAGCTTCATCCTTTTCAATCACCTGAAAGGCAGGGGCGTGTTCAAGCCGGGTGCTTTGATCTGCAACCGGGCAGATCAGCAGCATGCCATCCACCTGTTCGGGGCGCTGCTTGACCACGCCGCGCGCCAGGTAGCCGCCGTAAGATTCGCCAGCTACGGCAAAGTGCTTGCCGGGCAGCACGCCGTCGATGAAGGCCAGCACCACTTCGAGCATGGCGTCGCTGCCGTTGATCCACGGCGCGCCGGGGGTCTGCCCCATGCCGGGCAGGTCAAAATAGATGCGCTGCCACTGCACATCGAGGGTTTGAAAGACCGGCTCAAGGCAGCCTTTCATCAGGCGGTGATCGGGGCTCCATCCGTGGATGCTGAGCAGCGGGCGGCCTGATCCGACCACTTCATAATATATAGGGATGTTGCGGTATGTAAAAATCAATATGGCCTGCTTTCTGTTTATTTTGAATCATTATAGAACTAATATTCCAAAAAGGCAATAAAAATGAACCCGGAATCTTATTGAGAGCACCGGGAATCTTGTTTTATTAAGATTCCCGGTGTCTAGGGTTAAAAAAACATTAAACCACGCAGTAAAAAACAGTTCACCTTTTAACCAGATAGCGCGTGTTATACAGATTCACTTCGTGAGATCGAACTTGCTAGTCTTTTTATCGAGAATGTTCAACGGGGGAAACACTGATAAAAGCCTCATCGATAATCAATTTTGAAGGAACATCCAAGCTCATTGGTTTTTCCATCATCATTTTATAGGTTGGGCTTTTCTTGAATAATGAGAAGGTTTTATCTTTTAGTTTGGTAGCCTTAAATAAGGGAGTTAATCCCTGTGCAGCCAAAAATGAGATCACCTCACCTTTCTGAGAGTAAATGGATAAACCTGCGTCAAGGTTTGCCAGATTGCCTGGTCCGATTGGGGTCTTGGCTGAAAGTACCAGGTTGGCATTGCTTGAAATGGAAACAATAATGGTTGCACAGTTTGCATTCACAATCGTATCAATGTACGACCACTCAGGTTTCCAAATTTTCCTTGCAATTAATTTTAGGATCGCTTTATTTAGTTTTAATTTGTTGGTGATTTCGTGTTGTAAACAATTTTTGGCCTCAAAATAATAAGCCCCTTTTTGAAGAAAACTGATATCAACACCTGCTTTAACTAATTGGGGAAGACCGGCAATTTCAACATTTAAGTCTATTTTCGGCTCAACTTTAATCTCGGATTGAGAAGTAAACACAAAATCAATAGGGGTTATGCCGATATCCTTGGTAAAAGGAATTTCCAATTCATCAAGGCTGGCGATCTTATTGAATACGCTGCCTTTCTGGATTCCAACATCACCAAGCTGAAGTTGATTGTTTGGCAGCCATGTGGCCAAATAATCAAATTGCTTGTAAATCTCATTACGATATTTTTCATTTACTTCAGCCATTGCAATATCCTCCTGAATAGAATCGATCCGTACAAAAAGAGCACGGTTTAATCCGATTACCAATAATGATTTATTGACGAAGCTGAAATGATAAACTATTGTCTTAATTGATATTGCCCACTAATCATTTACATTATAACGACACAAAAAAAATAATCAAATTAATTATTTGTGATTTTTACTAGCAGGTAAAAACCCGGAATCTTCAAGATTCCGGGTTTCTAGGGGTAAAAAAATCAAATTATGAATTCAAATTAAACATAAACCCCGGATTCCGGGATTTATGCATGAACTTTATACACTAACTCCCGGAATAAAAATTACGTCGCCGCAGCCGCCGCCGCGGAATCACGGAACTGCAGCATGACCAAATACCAGGCAAACGGCACCAGCCAGGGCAGTTCGGGCAGATTCTTCGCCAGGCTGTGAATTTCAACATCCCCTGAATAATGGAACACCCCTCTGATTTTTGTGATGCTGATCAGGGCTTGTTCATGTTCATTGTTGAGGGTGAACTGCGTGTTCCAGAAATTGAATTTTGCCAGGTAGATTCTGCCATAAGGCAGTGTCAGCGTGCCGCCCTGGCGCCAGGTGTTGGCGTTGTAGAGTGCCAGATCCGTCGTGCCCCCCGTTGCGCGGATGGTAGCCTGCCGCTGCCAAAAACCTTTACGGTCAAAATCCCAACTACCGTCTTCGTTAACCGCAGTAGCTCTGGAATTGAATGAACTATCGAGGTGCAGCGTGCAGACGGCAACATCGCCAGCCTGAAGCTCATAATATTGTTTCATGCCTGAGGGCTGCACCCAATGCAGCTCGCGTGCGACCAATTCGCCCATTCTTACCATGACAACCTCCTTGTTGATTCACTACTTAATATACGTGAAGTGCAGCGCTTTGGATTCCTCCAACGTATTAGAGATTTATCAAAAACAATTACCTGAGCTTAAACTTGCGGGTGTGAATGGCCTCATAATCAGGCACCAGGCGTTCGTAGACGCTATCCATCAGCGGGGACGAGATCATGAAATCTGCGGTGGCGCGGTCACAGGCCATGGGGATGTTCCACACCACGGCCATGCGCAGCAGCGCCTTCACATCTGGGTCGTGGGGCTGCGGCTCGAGCGGATCCCAGAAGAAGATCAGAAAATCAATCTCGTTGTTGACGATCTTGGCGCCGATCTGCTGATCGCCGCCGAGCGGTCCGCTTTGCAGCTTGGTGATCGGGAATCCCAGCTCCTTTTCGAGGATCTTGCCGGTGGTGCCGGTGGCATACACATCGTGATGCGCCAGCAGGTCGCGGTTATATTTGGCCCATTCGAGCAGGTCTTTTTTCTTGTTGTCATGCGCCACCAGCGCGATCTTTTTGTCTTTTTCCATTTCAATGATGCGGTTTGCCATAGTGGAGAGCCTTTCTTGGTAAATATATTTTTCTACCGTTTGGTATTTTTAGATTGTAATTATTGATAGTTTTGAAATAAGTTAACTGAACTACATTAATATTTAATTAGGCTGTTTTTTTGTTGCCCAAGTAGGAGGAACATCGTTACCTCCTTCCATTGATTGACGACCTTCAAAACTAGTAAAGGTTACACCTCCTACAATTTTGCCTGCAACCAATGCTTCGCCTTTTTCAAACAAGGTGGATTGATCAAGGAGAGGTGAGGGTATTTGAGTAAAAACTTCTTTAATATACTTCAGGTCTTTTTCAGAGTTCATTCGCATTAAGAATAAATTGTCACATTGGGATACCACATTGGCGTGAACTTTTTCAGGTCTTTGTGATGCAAGTAAGAGATACAATCCATATTTCCTGCCTTCACCTGCAATTTGGATTGTCTGAAGTTTCGTTGATTCTACAAACATCGAATCCGTAATTTGTGGACAAATGTTATGTGCTTCATCTATCACAATTAACACAGGATTCTTGGACTCTCGTTTTTTCCAAAAATAATCTAATATTGCTTTTGTGATAATTGAATTCTGAGGGTGAGTTAATGTTCCTATATCAAAAACAAGACAACGCCAATCATCATTCATAATATCAAAAATTGACTGTTCATTTTGCGGACACCAAATATCCCAATCTAAAATTTTTAAATTTTCAATTAATTTTGCACTTTTACTAGTATGTTCCATTTGTTGTACAACTTCAAAAAAAGAGTATTTACCCCGATTTTCTAAAACCTCATTAAAATGTCTGAAGCGATTAATTTCAAGCACATCTTTTAATGTGTCTAGTTGGAGGATTGATTCCTGATCGAGATGTTCAAGATCACTGAAAAGTATTTGCAGGTTTAAAAATCCTGGTTCAACAAAATTTCTTGGACGAAATATCTTTAATCTTGAAGAAATATTTTCGTAATTTGATTTTTTGGAATTATATTCATCTATTTTCAATTTTGTTTTTCTTTTATTATTTAGTTCTTCCATTGATCTATATCTATCAAGCTTAATAAAGTCTGAATTAGGATCAATTATTACAATTCGAAGTTCAGTATTTAATAGTATCTGTTCAATCAAAATTCCTAATGCATAGGTTTTTCCAGATCCAGATTGTCCACAGAGGAAAGTATGCCTATCAAAACCACTTGCATTGAGTTTAACTCTTGATGCTCCATGAGAATATAAAAATTCACCAATATCAAGAAATGCAAAATCTTCTGAAATTGATGAGAAATATTTATTTATAAGATGATCCTTTAGGAATTTAATTTTTGCTGATATAAATGTATCATCTTTTGTAGTTTTTACAATTTCCCCTTCTTCCAGTTTGCACAATATTAAACCAAATCCTTCAATATATCTTGTTTTTATTCGGTCTTTAAACTGTGCGGTGGTTGTTGGAACTAATATTGTTCCTAACGAAGCATCGATGCCTACCCCATATTCTGGCCCATCTTTGTTAACAACTTCTTGTGAAATAATTTGCCCTAAATATTCAGTTCCTTTCTCAGTTTGCAAAAGGATGTATGAACCTACAATAAAGGGCTGTGATAATGGGGTTTCAAAAACAAAACTTCGGCTATCAATTGATAAAGCAGTTGGATATTTAATATCATTGTGTGAAAATTGCTTTTGAATTTTATTTAGCTGATCAAAAATTGAATTAGTTTTAGTTGATTTTTCTAATGAGGTCATAATTTCTCCACCCGTATGTATAGAATCAAATTATCGAATTATCAAGCAAACATATTGTCATTATAGTCAAAAAAATTATGATGAGTCAAATAGATACCATATCTTGTGACAAAAATTGCTATTATAAAACTAGTAATACCTGAATCAACGTAATAAGTAATAACTTAAGTGTTTTTTGTTACATATCATTGGTAATTAACGATTATTACCCTTTCAAAAAAGTAACAATAACCATCAGTGAGTAGAAGACTTATGAAAGTTGTCCAATAGAATTTGCGAAAATGGGTGGATATCCTCTTTACATATGGATTATAATAGTGTTAGAACAATAATTCTAATTTCTACTTCTAACCAAAAACAAGCATTTGAATGCGTGGTTTTGAGATTAATCATGGAGGTGACAATTATCTGTCCAAAAAAATATTCCAGATAGACGAAGTAAAGCGAATTGTTTTTAATTGTTTTCGATTAATAATGCCTTTGAATCAAAAACAAATCCAATAAGTAGAAAGGAGTTCATAATAATTTTGCGTTTACCCCATAAAGATCACAACAATCCCAACTTAATCGCTGATTCGAATCATTCGTTCCCGCACTTTTTTAACCAATTCAAATAATGAAAATAAGAACTTGCCCGATTTCTTGCTCTGAAAAAAATAAAAATATTTTTGTGTATTTAGAAATTTTGGTGTTTTTAGTGGTTAAGCAACAAAAAAGCACCCAGGTTTTTGCCTGAGTGCCTGATCGTAACTGTCCAGCGACGAGAGGTGACGAATTACGAATTACAATTCTCGGTTCTCGGTTCTCGGTTCTCGGTTCTCGGTTCTCGGTTCTCGGTTCTCGGTTCACGGTTCTCCGTTCACTGCTCTTACCTAATCAACAACCCAATCCCCATCAATACCGGGGTGATCAGGTTCAGGAGCACGTTCTGCCCCATGGAGGGCGCCAGTTTGGGCAGGTCGTTGGCATTCTTGAGCGCACCCAGCGCCGCGGGGATGGCGAAGACGAGGGTCACCAGGCCGAGCAGCGTCCAGGCGGGCAAAAGGCCGAAAGCCACACCGGCCACCAGGGTGACGTAGGTGAGCGCTTCAAAAACAACGAAGAGGACAGCGCTGGCCTGTCTGCCGATCAAGATGGGGTAGTGCTTGCGGCCAAACTTCTGGTCGGCATCCGCGTCGGGGAATTCGTTGAGCAGTAAAAGATTACTCACCAAAAAGAAGGGAATAAATGATACCAGCAGCGCAGTCCATGAGAAGGTGCCGGTCAGGCAGAAGAAGGTGCCGTTGACCATCAGCGTGCCGAAACCGAGACCGGGCGAGATCAGGCACAAGATGGGCTGTTTGTTGAACCAGGGCGTGTAGGCGATGATCACGAAAAGTCCAACCGCGCCGAGGGCTAAAATCTGCCATCCGTGGAGGAAGGCGAAGTAGACACCAATGGCCACGCAGATGGCGCTGGTGATGATGGCCGTCCACAGGGCGATGGGCAGTTTTTCAGGTGCGCTGATGATGGTGCCGCTGCCGCCGCTGAAAGGAGTGCGGGTGGTGGTGAAATCCAGTCCGCTTTTAACATCTTCATATTCATTGAAGGCATTGACTGCGCCGTGAGCCAAAATGCCGCCCACGAAGCACAAGATGGCATGCCAGACATTAATGGTGTAGCCGCCCCAAATAGCTGCGGTCAAGCCGAGAAAGACACAGGCGACGGCCAAAGGCAAAAATGGGGGGCGCATGACACCGATCACATATTTCATGTTGACTCCTCCGAAGAATTTTTATATTTTTACCACGAAAGACACCAAAAACACTAAAAGGAAATTAAAAATTCAAAACATTGAAAAATAGCTAAAAAATAATATGTTCCTTTGCACTTAATTTTCGTGTATTTTGTCTGTTTCGTGGTTAAAAATGTTTTTGGGTTTGACCTATTTTCTTTATGTGTATTTCGTGGTTAATAACTATTCCAACCACTTGGCGGCGGCGCGCGGCAGATCCACCACCGTGCCGACCTTGGTGGTGCACACGGGCAGACTCTCGATGAACTGGCGTCCGTACTTCTTGGTGAGCACGCGCTTGTCGAGGATCACCACCACACCGCGGTCTGACTGGGTGCGGATGAGACGTCCGAAGCCCTGTCTGAATTTGAGGATGGCCTCGGGCAGGTTGTATTCATTGAAGGCGTCGTCGAAGGTCTCGGCGCGGGCTGCAATAATCGGATCGGAGGGCACATCGAAGGGAAGCTTGACGATCACCAGCACCGAGAGTGCGTCACCGGGGATATCCACGCCTTCCCAGAAGGCACGGGTGCCGAGCAGCACCGCGCGGGGTGAGTCTCTGAAGGTCTCAAGCAGAGTGTTGGTCGAAGCGCCTTCACCCTGTTCAAACACCTGGATATCGGCTTCGGCCAGCGCGCCTGAAATGGTTTGCGAGGTACGCTTGAGTTGCGCATAGCTGGTAAAGAGCGCCAGCATGCGTCCGCCGGTGGCCTTGGCCAGACGGATGATGGCGGCATCCACTTCGCGCTGGTAGGCATTGGCGTCGCCGGGTTCGGCGATGTCGTTGACCATATAAAGCAGGGTGGAGGTTTCAAAGTCAAAGGGCGAGCCGAGCACCAGTTCATCCGCTTCATCGGCGTTCAGCCGGCTGCGGATGTAGTTGAACTCGCCGTGCGTGGTAAGGGTTGCGGAGGTGAGAATGACCGCAGATTTTTCGTGCCACAGGTACTGCTCCATCATCGGGCCAATGTGCAGGGGGGCGGCTTGCAGCACCAGGCGGTAGGTGTTGGCTTGAATCTCGGCCCAATAAACGTAGTGGGCATCTGGCTTCATCACCAGGGCGTTGAGATAAACCTCGGCTTCGGTGAGACGGCGGTTGACACTGGCCAGCGAACTGAGGGTATCTTCAATGCCTTCGCCCGGTTTATCGAGCGCGTCGCTGACCGCCTTGTGAAAATCCGCAACGAGAGAAAGAGCGCCGCGGGCGCTGTTATCGGTGTTATCCCAGGCGATCTCAACCTCCGACCAGGAGGGCAGGGTGCGGGTAGCGGGCTGGATGCGGGTTTGCTGGCCGTAATTGCTGACCGGGCCGCCTTCACGCATTTCCTCCATGAAGATCGACATGGTCTTGACGAAATCGTTGAAGTCATTTTCGAGCCTGAAGAGCAGATCCGCGATCTTGTGGGCGGCCATGTTGAGGGCAGCCAAATCGGAGGGAGGCAATGAATGAGAGAGCAGCCCGAGCAGTCGGCCGACCAATCCGCTGGTGGTGGAGCCGATCTCGCGCAGCAGGCGCACAAAATCCATCTGCGTGATTCTGAAGGAGAGCGCGCTGGTGGAGGCAGATTCGAGATGGTGGGCTTCATCCACGATCAGGTAGTCGTATTCGGGCAGTACACGGCTGCCGGTAATGATGTCGGCTAACAAGAGGGCGTGGTTGACCACCAGAATGTGGGCAGATTGAGCAGCAACATGTGTTTTATGGAAGGGGCAAGCGCCGCCGGTGCGGCTCATGCAGACTTCGGCTTTGCAGCCTTCGTCATCCGCAGATAATCTAGACCAGACCTCACGTTCGGTGGGGCCGTTGAGATTGATCTCGCCGCGGTCTCCGCTGCCGCCATTTTGCAGCCAGACCATAATCTTGGCAAGCACGCGCAGCTCATCCACGGTTTCGGGGCCGTTCTTGCGCAGACTATCCAGCCGGCGCGGACAGAGGTAGTTGCCGCGTCCTTTGACGACCACGGCGCGCACTTCAGAGTTCAAGGCTTTGGCCAGGTCGGGGATGTCTTTTTTGATCAACTGGTCTTGCAGGGTGATGGTGTTGGTCGAAATGACCACACGCATCGAATTCTTGAGTGCCCATTCCACGGCGGGGATGAGGTAAGCAAAGGATTTCCCCGTGCCGGTGCCAGCCTCGACCATGATGTGCTTGCTTTCTGAAAGCGCGTCACTGACGGCGCGCAGCATTTCAATTTGTTGGGGGCGGCTCTCGAAACTCTCGAAGTAATGGGCGAAGGGTCCGCCGTGTTCAATCATCGAGGCGATTTCATCCGGATCGAGGGGGGTGGGAGTTTCGGCAGGGATGAGCGGAGGCAGCGATACGGCGCCGCCAAAGAGCAGACCGTAGTCGTCTTGATATACCTTCTTGGCTTCGATGGGCATGCGGCCTTTTTCGCGCATAGCCTGCTGGAACATGAGCGCACCGTCCCAATCGATGTTTTCACCCAGACGCACGGTCTCGGCGAGGAATTCGATGGGCAGTTCGAGGAGTTTTTGATAAAGGGCGTGCAGCACGGCGTGGGTTAGTCGGGCATCATCCAGGGCGCGGTGCGAGTTGGGGATCAAGCTGCCCAGGGTGGAGCCTAAGGTGCCGAGGTTGTAGCGGCTGTTGCTGGGCAAGATGATGGAGGCCAGTTCGTAGGTATCCACCACTTTGTTGTACTGCAAGATGCGATTTTTTTGCAGAAAGCCGAGGTCAAAGCGCACGTTGTGTCCCACGACGGGATCATCCCCGACGAAATCGGCCAATTCTTTTATGACTGCTTGAATGGGTGGCGCATTGCGCACCATCTCGTTGCTGATGCCGGTCAGTTGCGTGATCATTGGGGGGATGGGACGGCCAGGGTTGACCAGTTTGGTCCATTCAGCCTCGACACGGTGGCTCGAAAAGCGCACGGCGGCGATCTCGGTGATGGCGTCTTTGTTTTGGTCGAGACCGGTGGTCTCTATATCTATGGCAACCATGGAGGACATGCAGCGATTATATCATGCGAGATGGAAAACCATTTTTAACCACGAATGACTCTATAAGGAAAATCAAAAACCAAACCCAAAACCTTTTTAACCACGAAAAACACGTAACACACCAAAAGGAAAATTCAAAAGAGCGAAAAAGGATTTGTCTCGCGGAGTCGCGAAGGACGCGGAGAAAACCTGTTTCTTAAACCACAAGAAATAAATATTACTAAAAGCTAAATCAAAAAGAAAAGGAATAATCATTTGAAGTCATGAATTTTTTCTGTATGCATAATAAGGTTATCAAGTTCTGGATTTACGCTTCATTTGGTGTTTTCCGTGTGTCGCGATCTTTGTGCCCCAGATGTTTTGGGGTTTGTTGAAAAAGGTGCCACCGGAAAAGGAGACTCAAATTCAAGACGATGCTAAAATCAACTTAACCAATTTCAACCCTGTGGAGTTCATGATGACCTTTCAACTTGCCAACCCTGTTTTCAAAGTAACCCTAAATGCTGAAAAAGGAACCTTTAGTATTCTGACCGAAGATCAAAAATTGCCCAGTATTGAAAATGCTGGCTTAATGTTGAAATACAAAGTAAAGGGTTTGGCGTATTGCTTTCCTCTCAAAAATTGGACCTTAACCGACTCGCAACCCAAAAAAGTTGACTGGATGCCGCAGGGAGCGTTAGACATCATGACCTTTGACATTCCGGCGGATGAACACGGCATTGTCTGCCATTTACAATTCGGAATTCTGCAAGAGTATCCGTTGGTGGTGTGGAAGTTGGATGTGAGCAACCAGGGAAGCGATGCGGTAGAGATGCAATCCATCGGGCTGCTTGAGCTAAATCCAGACTCAGGTGGAAAAATCATCTGGCCCGAATTCCGCGCGCAAAAAGACCTGGGTTTCTTTTCAAACGGCTGGCAGTCTTGGTCGCCCTCACAGTGGTATCCCGCGAACGGACGCATGAACCTGAGCAAGTTGGGCGGGCTGCAATTGCCCATGATCAATAACCTTGGTACCCCGCTGCCAAAAGAAAAGGGTGTTTTTTCAAGCGATTTCTTTGCCGTGATTGGCGACCGGGTGGGGCGGAGCGGATTCCTGTTGGGCAGTCTCTCTCAGAAAAATCATTTCACATCCATTTTGGCAGACTTTAATGGCCAAGGCAGTTTGCAGATGTGGGCGAATGGCGACAACGCGCGGCTTGAAGTTGGCTGCAGCATAAGCACTGATTGGGCTGTCTTTAACCCGGTGCTGCTCGACCATCGCGAACCATTGGAGAAATATCTTGAAGCCGTGGCGCGCGAGAATCACATCCGTGTGCCGGAAGAATCCCCCACTGGTTGGTGCTCGTGGTATCACTTCTATACCAAGATATCCGAGACGATCATCCGCGACAACCTCAAGGCGATTGTGGCGCAGCAAGAAACCCTGCCGCTGCAACTGGTGCAGGTGGATGACGGCTTTGAAAGTCAGATTGGTGACTGGTTTACCTTTAAAGCGGAGTTCCCCAATGGAGTTGCTCCGCTGGCCGCCGAAATCAAAGCGGAGGGACTGCTGCCCGGATTGTGGCTGGCGCCCTTCATTTTGCATCCCAAGGCGGAGATCATCAAACAGCACCCCGACTGGCTGCTGCGCAAAGCCAATGGCAAGCCGGTGAACTGTGGATACGTGTGGGGAGCGATGACCACTGCGCTGGATTTGACCGTGCCTGAAGCTTTGGATTATGCCTGCAGGGTGGTGAAGACTGCTTCTGAAGCGTGGGGCTATCCGTATCTCAAACTGGATTTTCTATACGCGGCTGCTGTAGATTGTCAATATCAAGATCGCACTGTGACGCGTGCGCAGGTGCTGCGGCGCGGCATGGAAGCCATCCGCGAGGCGGTGGGGCCTGATGTGACCCTGCTGGGCTGCGGTGCGCCGTTTGGCGGCATGCTCGGTCTGGTAGAGGCGATGCGCATCGGCGCGGATGTCAGCGGTGATTGGCAGCCTACCTTTAACGGCATTCAACTATTTATCAAGAATGAACCCGCCATGCCGTGTGCGCGCAATTCTATCCGCAACATCATCACACGCGCGAATTTACACGGTCATTGGTGGATCAATGACCCTGACTGCCTGATGATTCGGCCTGACACGCATCTTAGCCTGGCGGAGGTGCAATCCCTGGCGAGTGCGATCGCGCTGACGGGCGGTTCGCTGCTGCTTTCAGATGACTTGCCCTGTCTGCCCAAAGAACGTTTGAAGATAGCAGAGTGTCTGCTGCCAATCATAGGCGATCGGGCGCGGGTAGTGGATTGGTTCGATTCAAGTATGCCATCCATGCTGCGGCTGGATCAGGTGAACAGCAGCGGAGAATGGCACATCTTGACCAAGTTCAATTGGCAGGATAAATCCGATGACCTGACCTTGGCAGCAGAAGAATACCAACTTCCAGCAGGTGATTACTGGGTTAGCGATTTCTGGAGTGGAAAAACCATTCTGGTCAATAGTGAAGAAAGACTGTGGCTAGAGGGGATTGGAGCACACGGCTGCGCAGTGACTGCCTGGCGCAAGGCTCTGCCGGGGGAAGTTGTGTATCTGGGCAGCGACCTGCACATCTCTCAAGGGGTTGAGCTGGCAGATTGGAGTATCAATCACAAAGAGATCAAACTGACACTCCGCCTGCCGCGCAAAGCCGAAGGTCGTATCAAGTTGTGGGTGCCGGGTGAGCTGCATTCCGTGAAGGTGAACGAGCAGAAGATCAACCTGCAGACTAACGCGGACGGCGTCCTCTCCATCCCGGTGACAGTGGATGGGTTCGCGCATGTGGTGGTTGAGTTGAAATAAGAATATCCAAAAAAATCATCTTGACAAGGTTACTAAAAACCCTTGTCAAGGTGATTTTTTAAAACAAATGCAAGTCCCCAAATTCTGGTAAAAGAATTTGGGGACTTAACCGTTATTGGGGCGGTTTGGATTATCCAACGTTGACAAGGTTTCAAACCTTGTCAACGTTTATTACGTCATTTCATTTCAGGAGGCGTTTGATAGGACATGGCCTCGCGCAGTGCTTGTTGGCGGGCGGCTTCTTTGCGTTTGCCGCGTTTGATCAGCCAGCGCACGAAGAAGAAGATGGGGGCGCCGATGATGACGATGATCGGCAGTACGAGAATCACGAGCCAGATCAGAAATTCCACAAACCCTTTGCCGAAGTTAAGCAAAGACTGAACGGCGTCACGAGCGACTCCCTTGGGTTCCCAGCCGGCAATGGTGACGGGGGCGATGGTCTCTTTGGCGACGAGTCTCACGCTAATGGCAGACATGGCCGCGGATTGTTCGTAGTATTGCATCTGACCCTTGATGACTTCAATCTGTTCGGTGATCTGAATTTTTTGACTGTAGACAGCCAGGGCGTCTTCTGTATTTTCAGCCAAATCATAAAGTTCAGATAATTTCTTGTCAGCTTCTTCAAGATTGCGCAGGCGTGAAGCAAGGTCGGTGTATTCCTGGGTGACATCCTGTCCGCTGATGCTTTCATTGATGGTGTATTTGCTGGCATCACCCGACATGTTCTTGATTTGTTCGATAGTCATGTCAAGCTTATCTGCGGGTACGCGCACAGTGATGGTGGCTTCGGGCACTTCAAGACCTGAATTGGTATAGGCTTTGTAAATATAGGAAGTGACGATGTGTCCGCCCAGACCGTTGGCCATTTCGTTGATGGCGTTCATCGAAGCACCGGGGTCATCCACGGCGACGGTGAGGTCGGCATTTTTGATGATCATCTGCTTGATGGGGGCGGTAGCACCAGTGGAAGAATATACTCCCTTCACCGCATCCGATTCATAAGCAGCGGCAGGGGCTTCAGGGGCAAATCCAAATTCTTCAGCGACTCCACTTGCGGCGTAATTATCATAAGAACGGGATTCTTCGTATGTCGCAGCCTTGGCGCAGGCGCTCAACACAAAAGCTAAAATAACGATTACGGCGAACAGCGATTTCTTGTTCATGTTCTCCTCCTTGACTTTACCTAATTTGATTATACACAGTTCTCTGCACTCATGACGCATTGGGGAGGAAAAAGGTTCCGTACTTACCAGCCGTCCGCCAGGCGGAGGCCTTCTTTCTCGGGCAGGCCGGCAGCGTAAATACGCTGCTGCACGGCAGCGATATCGTATTCCACACGAGTGATGCGCCAGATGGATGTTTCGGGGTCAAAGAGGCCGTATGAGGCACGCGGATCTCTATCGCGGGGTTGGCCGACCGATCCAGGGTTGAGGATGGCACGGCCGGTAATTTGTAACTCATCGTTGCCTTCATGGATGGTACGGATGATCTTGTCTGCATTGGCATCCATGGTGAAAGAGATGGGCAGATGCGAATGACCGACAAAGGCCAGGGGAGTGCTGAACTGTGAGAAATTCATCATGGCCACGAAAGGTTCCACCAGGTATTCCCACAAGGGATGCCTGGGGCTGCCGTGTGTGAGGGTTTCGGTCTGGGTGATGTGTTTTTCACGCAGCCGTGTTAAAAATTTCATATTCTCCGGTTTCAAAATGTCGCGTGTGAATCTGACGGAGGTTTCAGCATCATCGTTAAACTTTTCGATGTTGCGACTGGTGATCACCGCATCATCATGATTGCCCTTGATGCAGGTGAGATGCGGCAGCGCGCGGATGCGCTCCACACACTCATTGGGGTCCGGGCCGTAACCGACCAGGTCGCCGAGGCACCACACAGCATCAATCGCGCCTGCTGAAGCTAAAACTGCTTCGAGCGCGGTTAAATTACCATGTACATCTGAGATAACCAATATTTTCATAACTGCCTGTAATGATAGCGCATTTTTTTGCGCTTATTAATTTTATAAAATCAAAGCTAGTTTTATTTTAGCCCTAAATTGGAAGAATGTCAGGAATTCCCTCTGATTTGTTCGATAATCTCGGCGGCATGATCAAACCGGGAGAAGGCTGGCATCAGATAAACACCCTGTACCTTGGTTTTGATCTGTTCTACCAACTCAACGGTCAAGCGGATACCAGCTTTGGCGCCCTGTGCGCCGCTTTCTGCCATCTGCTGGTGTACCTCTTCGGGGATGTCGATGCCGGGAACCTCTTGCTGGAGAAAGGCGGCATGGCGGGCGCTGGCCAGAGGCAGCAAACCGGCAATCAGCGGAATAGGCAATTTGCCGTCCTCACGCTCGTAAGCTTCGTAAAATTTTGTCACCAGTTCTGGGTTGTAGATGGGTTGCGTGAGGATGAAATCGGCTCCGGCTTTGAGCTTGCGGCGCAGATTCTTCAATTCGCTTTCCATATCGACCGGGTTGAGGTTGAGTGCGCAACCGACGAAAAAATTAGTGGGCTGGCCTATCTCGGTGCCAGCGTGATCATGACCGGAATTAAAACCCTGCTTGATTAATTTGATCAAACCCGAAGGCACTAGGTCATAATTGTCATTAGCGCCGGGGTAATCACCGATGGAGGTGGGGTCGCCCATCACTACGAAAATATTGCGTACTTCGAGTGCGTGAGCGGCCAGCAGGTCGCCTTGCACGCGCAGCAAATTGCGTCCGCGGGTGGGGAAGTGCAGCACGGTTTCGATACCGACCTTGCGCTGAACGAGGCTGCACACCGCCCAGGGGCTCATGCGCATGCGGGCCATGGGGCTGTCGGCCACGTCGATCACATCCGCGCCTGCTTGAGATAACAGGCTGGCGCCTGCGATCAACTTACCGGTTGAAAGTCCGCGGGGGGGATCCATTTCGACAGCGATGAAGAATTTGCCATCACGCAGCTTTTGCGCCATTTGGGTAGGCGGAAAGACCTCTTGAGACTCATTATCAGTTTGACTTTTTTCAGTCTCACGTTTTGAGATCACTTCGACCGCGGTGGTGGCAGTAATCTTTTCTGCCATGGCTTTGATGTGGGCCGGTGTGGTACCGCAGCAGCCGCCAATTACACAAGCGCCTGCCTGCCAGAATGAAACCGCGTACTCGCCAAAATAGTCAGGGCCAGCGGAATACATGATGCGCCCTTCGACCTGTTCAGGCCAGCCTGCGTTCGGCATGACTGAGAAAAGACCTTCGGGCAGTGCAGATTTCATTTGTTTAAGAATGTTGAGCAGTTGGTTTGGTCCGCCCGAGCAGTTGATGCCAATCACATCCGCGCCGGCTTCGTGGAGGCGTTTTGCCACCTTGGCGGGAGAATCACCAAGCAAGGTTCGGTTGTCACGGGTGAAGGTCATGGAGGCGACCACGGGCAGTTTGGGGGCAACCGATTTGGAGGCTTTGACAGCTTCAACGATTTCATGCAGATCGGTCATGGTTTCGATGATGATCAAATCCACACCTGCAGCGGAAAGGGCAGATATTTGCTCTTCAAAAGCAGCGCGGGCTTCATCAACCTGGACGCGACCAAATGGCGCGAGCGGCACACCCAACGGACCGACATCCCCGGCGATCAGAATCTCTTTAAAAGAAGCCTGCACGGCACGCCGGGCAAGGTCAACGCCGGCAGCGTTAATCTTGACCAGGTTGTCAGCCAAGCCATGGCGGCCTAGTTTGAAACGGTTGGCGCCGAAAGTGTTGGTCTGAATGATCTGGGCGCCAGCTTCAATGTATTCACGATGCAGGTCAGCCACCAGACCTGGATGGCTGAGGTTGAGACAATCGAAACAGCCTTCATAAGTGATGCCGCGTGAGTGCAGCATGGTGCCCATGGCGCCATCCGAGAGGATGGGTTTGCCGGTTTTCAATCTTTCAATAAGCGTTACTTTGTCGGTCATGAGTCTTTTGCCCTCATCAATTGATCCACACGAGATTCGCCGATGTTGTAATAGGTGGCGTCGGGGTGATGCACAATGATGGCGCAGGTTGATTCTTCTGGCACCATTTGGAATCCGCTGGTCAGTTTCATGGCTAGTTCCTTTTCGGCAGGCAACAGGTCAAACACACGGCGGTGATCTGATGTTTCAGGGATGGCCGGGTAACCCCAGGAATAGCGTTTGCCCTGGTTTTTAGGTAAGCCAAGTTCATTGACGATGTGAGCGTGTAAATAATCCGCGGTGGCTTCAGCCGTTTGGACGGCCAAACCGTGGACGAAGTAGGCTTCGGTGTAATCCGCGGCGGATTGAAGTTTTTCAAAGCGGTCTGTGGCAGCCTGACCGACAGTGACCACCTGGAAGGCGACCACATCCATTTTACCGGAATCCACAGGGGCGAAGTAATCTGCGAGACACAATGATTCACCGCCCAATTGGCGCGGGAAGTGGAAGCGTTCAAGCTGCTTGGGTGAACCGGCTTTAACAGATTCGGGTTCGTAGACGATCAGATCGTTACCTTCCGCCTGGGCAGGCCAGTAGCCGTAAACAGCCTGGGGTACAAGCCATTTCTCGGTCAGCGCTTCGCGAGTCATTTTATCCAGGCGCGCTTCAAACTCTTTTTCGAGTGCCACCCATTCTTCGCCGTGAGTGTTGCGGGCGCCCCATGAGAGGCGGTAAAGCTCATTTTTGGGCAGATGCTTGAAGACGATCTCGAGCGGCATGCCGCGCACCACTTTAGCGCCCCACCATGGCGCTGTGGGGATAAGCGCTGCCGGTTTGATGTTGGAACGGGTAGCAGTGACTTCTTTTTTAACTTCATTAGCTGCGCGTTCATGTTCCATATTGGATTCACGCTTGATCTTCTCAATGATCTCCAGTTTGGTGTCGGGCGCAGAAAGCGCATCCATGGTGGAGAGACCTTCAAAAGCGTCTTTACAATAAAAGACACCCGGTTCGTAGAGCTTTTGATCGTCGGTCATCAGAATGCGACGTCCGAAGCGTTCGTTGATGGCGGCGCCGCCGATGAGCACCGGGAATTTGAGTCCGCGGCGCTGAAGTTCGTTAATAATTAACGGCATTTGTTTTGAGGTGCTGACGAGTAAAGCGCTGAGACCGATGGCATCCGCGTTAACTTCGACGGCTTTTGCGATAATGGTTTCGGCTGGCACTTGCTTGCCGAGATCCACGACGGTATAGCCGTTATTAGAGAGGATGGTTTTGACCAGGTTCTTGCCAATGTCATGCACATCCCCGTAGACGGTGGCAAGCACCAATGTGCCCTTGGTGGACCCTTCCAACCGTTCAAGGTAATTTTCCAGATGTGAAACGGTTTTCTTCATCACTTCAGCGGATTGCAGCACAAAGGGCAGAATCAGTTCACCCGAACCAAATTTGTCGCCAACTTCTTTCATGGCGGGCAGCAGGATGTTGTTTAAGATTTCAACGGCGCGTTCGCCTCGAGATTGTCCGGCTGCGGTCTGGGCGACCAGTTCATCCACATCGGCTTCAACGTCATCTTTGACGCGGTGCACGATCTTCCAGGCCAGGCGTTCGCCGGTGTTCATTTTGCTTAATTCTTCCTGTTGGGCATCCACTTTGACAGTGGCAGGGCCGGCGGCGGTAAAGTGTTCAATTAACGTAGAAAGCGCGTCAGGTTTGCGGTTGAAGATCAGGTCTTCGGTAAGCTGGCGTTCTTCTCTTGAGATTTCAGAATAGGGGGTAATGCTGGCGGGGTTGACGATGGCCATATCCAAACCAGCCTGGACGGAGTGGTAAAGCATGACGCTGTTGATGATGGCGCGCGCATTGGGCTGTAGGCCAAATGAGACGTTGCTGACCCCCAGCGAGGTGAGTACACCGGGTAGGGCTTCTTTGATCAGGGTGATGCCCTTGAGCGTCTCAATGGCGGAATTAACAAATTCATCCGAACCGGTGGCCAGGGTGAAGGTGAGATCATCGAAGGCCAGGTCTTCAGCGCGCAAACCGTGTTCGTTGACGGCGATATCGTAAATGCGTTTGGCGACTTCAAGCTTGCGTTCGGCAGTCTTGGCCATGCCTTGTTCGTCAATGGTCAAGACGATGACCGCGGCATTATATTTTTTGGCGAGGGCGAAAATCTTATCCGCTTTTTCGCGGCCGCCTTCGAGGTGGGTTGAGTTGATCAGGCAGCGGCCTGGTGTGTTCTTGAGCGCCATTTCGAGCACATCCAGTTCGGTGGTGTCAATCACCAACGGCAAACGGATGATGGGGGCCAGGCTCTTGATCAATTTATACATGGTGTCGACTTCGTCCGCGCGTTCAGTGAGAGCCACGCACAGGTCAAGGGCGTGACCGCCGCTTTTCATTTGTGAGCGCGCCAGGCTGAGCATGGCGTCGTAGTCGTTATCCAGCACCATCTTCTTAAAGTTGCGGCTGCCCTGGGTATTGAGGCGTTCGGCAATAAAGAAGGGGCGAGGCTCTTGCAGCATCGGCTGGGATTGGATGGAGGATGACAGCATGGGTGTGGATTCCACCGGTCGGGCGGCAGGTTTAAGCGTGCTGACCCGGTCAACCAAAAGCTTGAGGTGTTCAGGGGTGGTGCCGCAGCATCCGCCGACCACGTTGACGCCGTGCTTTTCGGCGAATTCGTAGAGGGTTTCTGCAAAGGGTACCGGCTCAAGTGGATAAACGGCCTGACCATCCACATTTAAAGGAAGGCCGGCGTTGGGAATGCATGACACGGGCAGATGAGAGTTCTCACCGAGGTAGGTGATCGGTTCGCGCATGAAATCGGGACCGGTGGAGCAGTTCAGCCCAATGACGTCAATGGCCATGTTTTCGAGGATGGCCAGCACCGCGGAAATATCCGTGCCGAGCAGCATGCGCCCGGTGGTATCCAGCGTTACCTGTGCCTGAATGGGCAGAAACTTGCCGGTCTTCTCAAAAGCCTCGTAAATGGCAAGGATGGTGGTCTTGACCTCAAGAATATCTTGCGAGGTTTCGATGATGATCAGGTCGACGCCGCCTTCGATGAGGGCTGTGGCTTGTTCGCAGAAGAGGGCTCGCAGTTCATCCACGCTGATGTCAGAAAGCTCGGGGTCGTTCATGGAGGGAAGTTTGCCGGAGGGGCCAATGGAACCGGCCACGAAGCGCGGATGTTCGGGGGTGGAGAATTCGTCAGCACATTTGCGTGCCAGGCGGGCGGCGGCTATGTTGATCTCGGTTACGCGATCGCCCAAACCGTATTCGTCCAGGGTGAGACGGTTTGAGCGGAAGGTGCAGGTCTCGACCACATCCACGCCGGCAGCCAGGAAGGAACGATGTACGTTTTCAACCGCTTGGGGATAGGAAATCACCAGGTAATCGTTGCATCCCAGGGTTTTCTCACCGCCAAAGTGATCCGCGGTCAGGTTCTGGATCTGTAAGTTGGTGCCCATCGCTCCGTCAAAGACCATGATCTTTTTCTGGATTGCGTCTAGGTAGGAACGATTGGTGTAAGTGCGTTTCATGGCGGTCTCCCTGGTGGTGAATTAAAAAAAATACCTCTCAAATAATGAGAGAGGTTATCGTTGAACGCTTCTCTCTCATCTCTCAGAACTTTTGCTTTTCGCATCTGTTCTGCCGGAATTGGCACCTGCTCTGGCGAGTGGTTGTCGAGGTTTCAAAGGGCCGGTCCCTCCACCTCTCTGAATGAGTAAGTTGCGGTTAGGCAACTCATATAGTGTTGAAAAAAATTCTACCACAATATTGGTCTGAATTCAATTTGGCGTAATTTGACGGAATGGATTAAACTTGAGAAGTGCCGAAAGTAGAGAACAGAGAACTGTTTTTACGGCTCTCCACTCTCAGTTCTCGGTTCTCAAATCAATCTTTTTGCAGGTAGACACATTGAGGTTCCCCATGGAAGATCAAGCTGACCAATTACGCAGACAATTGCCGCCCTGGCATGGGGTGTGGATTACAGGCCTGGTGTTGGGCGGAATCGGCCTGGTCGGACTGGTGCTGCTCTTCATCCTCACCGTGCCCACACTCGGACCGCGCTGGCTGATGTTCTTTTTGGTCACTCTGGCCGTGTGCGGATTTTCTTTGCCGGTGATGCATTATCTGCACCGGCGCTTTCCCTCCAAACCGGCTGCTACGGGTGGTGTGCTCGTGCGTGAAGCCATTCTGGTCGGCGCCTACGCGGATGTAATGTTATGGCTGCAGTTCGGCAGGACGCTCAACTTTGCGCTGGCAGCTTTTATCGCCGCGGGGTTGATCGCCATTGAGTTATTGATCCGTCTGAGAGAGCGCAACACATGGTCCCCGCCGGCGGAGTAGATCAAAACCTTTATCACCACGAACTACACAAAAAACACGAAATATCGATGCAAAGAACCTAACAAAAACCAGGGCCAAAGCCTTGGTTTTATTTTGCATTCAGGAAGGCACCACTCTCGCGAACTTGGCGCCCCCGAGCAGCGTGCTTTTCGCTAGCGAGAGGGGTTCGAAATTTCAGAGGGGACATGGGGGTGAGGCGGTTTTGATCGCAACACATGGTCCCCGCCGGCGGAGGAATAAGGCCTTTTAACCACGAAAAAGCAAAATCTTTTAACCACGAAATACACGGAAAACACGAAAAATAAATACAAAAAACCTAAATAAATCCAGGCGATATAGTCCTGGTTTTTTGTTTAAATTGTAAATATTAGTACAATGAATAAGTTGTTTTATTTCTATTTTAAAAGGGTAGTGATATGGCGATCGCGAAAGAAAAAGTGGTTCTCATTACCGGCGCTTTGAGTGATATCGGCCGGGCGACTGCCCAGGCCTTTGCCAAAGCGGGATATTCCGTGGCGCTCAACCACCGCAGCAAAGCGGACGAGGCCGCACGTTTCGCGGCGGAACTTGTGCGTGAATATGGCGCGCCTCAGGCCGTGTCTGTTCAGGCGGATATCCGCATGCGATCAGAGGTGGTGGCCATGTTTGAACAAATTTATGCGCACTTTGGCCGATTGGATGTGCTGGTCAACAACGCCGGCATTAACCGCGACAATTCGTTTCTTGAGATGACGGATGAGGAGTGGGAGACGGTCTCCTCGACGGTCTTGAAGGGAACTTTCATCTGCTCTCAAGAGTTCGCCCGGCGTTACACAGGCACCAGCGGCAGCATCATCAACTTCGGCGCGACCACTGCCATCACCGGACGCAAAAATGGCGCTAATTACTGCCCCGCGCGGGCAGGGGTGCTGACATTGACAAAGTGCATGGCGCTGGAACTGGCGCCGAACATCCGCGTTAACACGGTCACACCGGGGCGCATCGACACCGAAGAAGTGCGGCTGCGTTATCACACCGACGATCCCGAAACGCGCAAATCGTTCGAGCGTGATGTCCCCTTGCAGCGCATGGGAGAACCCGTGGACGTGGCATCCATGATAATGTTCCTGGTGGAAAGCGGACAGTACATCACCGGTCAGAATATGATTGTAGATGGCGGACTATTGATGAGGTAAATGGCAAGGGTTTTTACCACCTAGTCAAAAGGAGAGAAAAATGGTGAGTGACAAAGAGCAACAAGAAATCACCCAGGTCATTCGCGATGCCATAGGATGGGCGATAAACAAGGATTTTGATCGACTCTATTCCATCGTGGCAAATGATGATGATTTTTTTATTTTTCACCCTGATTCTCGCAGTACCATCCACGGATTTGAGGCTTTTAAGCAGATGGCTGAGCGTGCGTTTAGAAATGACTCCTTCAAAGCCACGGATTTTGTACTCAAGGAACTTCAGCTCAATGTTTCAATATCAGAGTGTTGTGCCTGGTGGGCATGCACGCTTGACGACCACTACGAGTGGGACGGAGCTCCCGGCGGTTGGGATGATGTTAGGTGGACAGGAACCCTCGAAAAGAGGGATGACCGATGGGTAATTGTTCAGATGCATTTCTCTTTCCCAAGAAATGATTGACCCCCCGGACGAGACAACCATGATTTTGCATCAGTTGGAGAGCGGCGAGTTCATCACCGGGCAGAATATGATTGTGGATGGCGGTTTGTTAATGAGATAATTGTTTATGGCTATTTACCACGAACCACACGAAAATCACGAAAATGAAAAACAATAAGAACTAAAGGAAAGTAGCATTCCCACACATAGAATCAAACTAAACAATTTTGATGAAACATGGCTATCAAATTAGTATTTTAGACGAAAGGAAAAACAATGAAAAAAATCATCCTGAACATTTTAGGTATTTTGCTCATCCTGGGGGGAGGCGTATGGATTCTGCAAGGCATCAATGTGCTGCCTGGCAGCTTCATGACTGGCCAGATCAGGTGGGCGATCTACGGCGGCATTTCTGCTGTGGTGGGCATCGCTTTGCTGGTGTTAGCCAATTTGAAAAAGCCTACACAACCTAAATAGTAGATAAATAATCAAATATTTGCATAAGGTGTTTGAATCCCCATTTTTCATAAAGGAAGGGGTGAATGTATACTTGGGATAGTTTTCTTGATACAGCAGATCAGTTTTTTATTAGCTATAGTTGTGGACCATTATTGATTCCAGTAAAGCTTTTTGAGATAGGACACTGTGTAGAGTTATATTTAAAAGCCACACTGACAAAACTCACTTCAATTGAAAATGCTATGTCTTACAACCATCGAATAAGAGATATTTTTAATGAATGTAAGAAACTTGATGGAAAAATTTTGGCAGATTTTGAAATCCGAAATGCAGTTTTTGAATCAAATTTTATTAATAATCAATTTGATGGATTATCAGAATCTGATCTGCATCACTTATTTGAGTTTAGAGAGTTTTATACAATAAGTAAACACCTCCTTGATATAAAGTACATTGGAGCGCCTCAAAAAACTGTTAAGAGAGAAGGTACAGTTTGGATAATAGAAAGTCCAAATCTTTATTGGATAAAATTCATCAAAGATTTAAGGTGTTACCTTGGATGGCCTACATTACACCATCGAGATTTGATAAAAGAAATCATAAAAACAAACGAGATACCAGTTTCGGCTAAAATTTACTTGCAAAACCTGTTTAACTAATATTAGTGATTTTATGGAGCACTCACTCATGGACTTCAAACTCGACGGTTACTGCGGATTGTACTGCGGTGCGTGTTCGATGGTGCTGGAGACCAAAGCTGGCACGGCAGAAAAGACCTGTTACGGCTGCAAGAGCGATGGCCCGGCGGGGCACTGCGCCGACTGTGCCATTAAGAACTGTGCGCGGGGCAGGGGTTACGAATTCTGCAATGAGTGCCCCGAGATCAGCACCTGCGAAAAAATGATCCATTTCATCAATGACCCCGAATACCCCAACGGGCTGGCGGTGATGAATAATATGAAGCGCATTCAGGCGGTGGGGGTCGAGACCTGGCTGGTCGAGCAGGACCAACGCTGGCGCTGCGGCAACTGCAACACCTCCTATTTCTGGTACGACCAGGCTTGTCCGTCTTGCGGGCAGGCCGTGGCTGATTACAAAGCGGATATTTAATTCTTTAAGGAAAACCACGAAAAAACGAAAGACACGAAATTTCTTTTTTATCAAAATCACTATAAACCTGCATTGAGTTGCAGGTTTTTTGCTTTTCATTATAATGAGGTGAATTATTGAAAAGGAGTTCCAAATGAAAATCGCATTGATCGGCGCGACCGGTTTTATCGGTTCAGCCATTTTATCAGAAGCACTCAACCGTGGGCATGAAGTAACCGCCATCGCCCGCAGTGTCGAAAAACTGCCGCAGCACGCCAACCTGACGGCCAAGGCTGGCAACGTCACAGATGAAACCCGGGCAGCGGCGCTCTTCGCCGGGCATGAGGCGGTGATCTGTTCCTTTGCGCCCAGAGGCGACGCAGATCAGTACAACGGATTCATTAATACATACCAAACCATCATCAGCGCGGTGAAGCGAGCCGGCGTCAAACGTCTGCTGGTGGTGGGTGGGGCGGGCAGCCTTGAGGTCAACGGCGTGCAAGTGGTGGATGGCGGTGGCATCCCTGAAGCCTGGAAGGCAGGCGTGCTTGGCCTGCGCGAGGTGCTTTACACGCTGCGCAAAGAGACTGAGCTTGACTGGGTCTTTTTGAGTCCGTCTGCGATGATCGAACCGGGCGAACGCACGGGCAAGTTCCGCCTGGGGCATGACGATCTGCTGGTGGCTGAAGATGGCAAAAGCCACATCTCGGTGGCGGATTACGCCGTGGCCATGATCGACGAGTTGGAAAACCCCTCGCACTCACGCCAACGCTTCACGGTGGGATATTAACGAAAGGATTGCAGCATGTTTTTTCACAATGACGATCAAGACTATCAAGAGATATTCCCTGGCATCAAAGTGAAGACGCTGGTTTATGGCGACAAGACCTTGTTATCAGAATTTGTGATGGCCAAAGGCAGCCAACTGCCGTTGCATTCGCACCCTGAAGAGCAGATCGGTTACCTGGTCTCCGGCTGCATTCGTTTGCATTCCAATGGCGAAGCGCAAGAAATGCATCCCGGCGATAGTTGGAGCTTTGCCGGTGATCTGCAGCACAGCGCGGATATCCTTGAGGACTCCGTTGCAGTTGAGGTGTTTGCACCTGTGAGGCAGTCTTACCTGGCTTACCATCCGCATAAGGCATGATGTAGATTAAGTTTGTCATTGGGGAGGGGAAATGAGCATCACAATTCGGGTGCTTTCAGCAGCAGACGATGAGCAAGCCAATGACTTGCTCAATTTGGCATTTAGTTCCACGACCAATCGCTTGTATGACCTGAAGCTTTACCGCCGCTTGCAGCCTGACGGCTGGTTTGCGGCCATCATGGACGGGCGTTTGATTGGCACGGTTGGGGCGATCAGCTATGGTATTGTAGCGCATATCGGTTTCATGACAGTTCATCCTGACTTGCAAGCGCATGGCATTGGAAGTAAGCTCATGGAGCACATTCTGGCGTGGCTCTACAGCCAAAACGTGCCGCTGGTGACGCTGGATGCCAGCAAGAAGGGTTTTCCGCTTTACCAGAAACTGGGCTTTTTTTCTTTGGACGAAACGGTAACCTTCGTTAAAGTAATAGAGCCTGTGAATATTGAACTGCCCGAAAGTGTTCAGCTAATTACACCAGCAGATTTGGATGAACTGGTGGAATTGGATAAGCCCATTTTTGGCGCTGACCGGCGCAAGGTGTTTCAAACGATGACCGAGTTTTACCCTTCTCGTGGATTTCTGCACAGGGATAAAACCGGAAGGATCACTGGCTATCTCTTTGCATATGTTAACCGCATCGGTCCGTGGGTGATGGCAGACCCGGCGGGGGCAGAAGTGCTTTTGCAAGCTGCGATGACGCTTGAGTATATAAACCCGGTGGTGGTGTGTGTGCCATCTGTGAATCAAAATGCTGTGAAACTGGTGCAGGATTACGGCTTTGAAAAGCTGCGTACAGGCCAGCACATGGCCAAAGGGGATGGCGCAATCCCCGGTGATCGCACGAAAATCTTCGCCCAAACAAGCATGGGCGCGGGTTGAGAAAAACGAAGGAGCACATCATGAATGAAGAAAAGCGAATCACCCCGCGTTATATTGGACCGGACACCTCTGCACGCACAGAGAAGATGAGCCGTGCCGAAATCCAGGGCAGGTTTGACAAAGAAGTGGCGGCACTTTACAGTCAGCGCGATCCGATCTGGCTGCCAGAGTTCAGGCAGATGTTTGCCCTGGTGCCCGAATTGCTCAAACCGCATGTCACGCCTGGCAGTGTGATCCTCGATGTGGGGGCTGGCACGGGCAATCTCTCGCGCAGTGTGCTTGAAGCGATTGACGACGTGAGCTGTGTGCTGATGGATTTCTCGGCCAACATGCTGTCGGCGGTTCCGTTGGTGCTGGCACCGTTTGCGGGGCGTTTCGAAACGCTGGTGGATGATTTCATTGATGCGGATTACGGGGTTGCGCGATATGACGCCATCATTTCCAGCTTTGCCATCCATCACTGCCGCGGCAGGTCAGAGTATGGAGGCTTGTATCAGAAATTCGCGCAAGCGCTCAAAGCGGGCGGCATATTCGTCTGCTGTGACGTGGTCGCCGGTGCGGATGAGTCGCTCAGCCAACTCAACGAGTACGGCTGGCGGGATTTTCTCAAGGAACAGGGATTGGAGCCAGCCGAAGTGGAGCGCATCTTATCCAACTATCATGTGGAAGATTCGCCGATAGATTGCGGGCTGCACATGACATTATTGAAAGAAGCCGGTTTTTCGATTGTGGATGTGGTCTGGAAGCGCAGTAATTTTGCGATCTACGTGGGTATCAAGTAAAGTTTTTCCTCATTTGAAAAAGATTGCGAATCTCTTGCGTAGATCACTTGCAGGAAATCCGCGTTTAAATAGTGATAACATTGCTTTTTAGATATCGTTACTATTCAGGGGTTTTTTTTGCAAATCTTTGTTATTTGAGGGAATGATGATTAAGAACATATTTCGAGTGCTTTGTCTGGCGATAATATTAATCAGTGCAGCAGCCTGCAATAAAGAGGATGGTGCTTCATCTTCAGGTGATGTTTATACCGTGACTGATGTTCAAAATATAAGTCTCGCCCAGCAAGACGCGGGATTCGCCATCAAACTTCCGCACACGCTGCCGAAAGATTATTTATTTCGAAGTGTCGTATACAACCCTGATCAGCAAGGCATCACCGTTCAATATTTTTGGAATGATGATGATTTTTCAGGCGAAATGTTGTTTTTGACCCAGCAGCTTGTCAATCCGCAGGTCAACTATGCAAAAGAAGCCAAGGTTGAAGATGTCTTATTGGGCAACCTGTGGGCCAAGTTTGTGCAGGGTAGTGATGAAAATGGCGTGTGGCAGAATCAGGCACCTGTGTACTGGCTGAGATGGCAGGCGCACGGTTATTACTTCACCCTCATTTTTAACGGCAACGAAACCAGCAGCAAAGGTTGGATCAGCAAAGAGCAATTGGTAAAACTGGCAGAACAGCTTTTATGGTAACCGGCTAATTGAAGGTGAGGATTTTTTGATTGAGACTGAACGATTATTAATCCGCAAGTTCAAACCGTCTGATGCGGCGGATTTGTTTGCTTATCTCAGTCTGCCCGAGGTTTACCGATTTGAACCGGGCAAACCGATCACCCTGCAAGAAGCCTCTGATCTTGCTACAGAAAGGGCAGAAGCAGACAACTTTCTGGCGGTGGTCTTGAAAGCAAGCGGCAAGATGATCGGTCATTTATATTTTGAGCAGCGGCAGCCGCCCGAGTTTCGCACATGGGAAATCGGCTATATCTTCAACCCCGCTTATCAGCGCCATGGCTATGCCTCAGAAGCGGCGTCCGCGCTGGTGGATTATGCCTTTGCCAACCTGCGTCCGCACCGCATCATGGCCAGATGTGACCAGAAGAACCCGGCCTCATGGAAGCTGCTGGAAAAGATCGGTTTTACGCGTGAAGGGTCGTTCAAACAGGTGGCTTACTTCCGCATGGATGAAGTGGGCAATCCCATCTGGATTGATGCCTTTGAATATTCGAGATTGGAAGGCAAAGACGAATCAATAAGCCTTCAGGTCGAAGGGTAGCATACCCTTGAAAAGGAAAATATGAATAAATACCTTAAAGGTGATCCGCTACCCTGGCTGCTGGAACCAGACAACCCATCCATCCGCTATTGGACGCTGGTCAATATTCTTGGTCAACCAGAAGATGCTGTTGATGTTCAGGAAGCCAGAAAAGCAATTTTGCAACAGCCCCTGGTGAAAGAACTGTTTACACTTCAGCATCCAGAAGGATATTGGGGTGTGGATGAATCCAAGCCGTATACAGCCAATGGTGCGGTGGGCGTCCTAAGTCTGCTGCACATGTTGGCAGTTCCACCAGACAGTCAGACTGACTCGGGCTGCAATTCCTTTCTCAAGTTTTGCCAACATGAGTGTGGTGGCTTCTCACTGGTCAAGAAAACCAGAAGTGGGATATTCCCCTGTACAACAGGGCAGCACCTTCCATTTTTAACATATTTTGGTTTTGGAGATGATCCACGGGTAAGGCTGGCTTTCTCTTTTCTGATAGATGAAATGTCTGCTGATAAAGCATTCAATTGCGGACGTTATCAGCATCGCGAGTGTTTATGGGGTGTTATTGCAGTTCTAAATGGGTTAAGTGTTATACCGGTTGAGATGAAATCACCCCGCGTGTCACAGCTCGTTTCACATTTAGCTGATATGTTATTGAATGCCGGGTATGATTTCAACGGAGAACATAAACGCTGGCTCACCCTGGGTGTTCCACGTGCCTGGGATATATTGAGCATGCTTAAGGTTCTGGCATTCCATGGCTATGGCAAAGATCCCCGGTTTAGCCCGCTCTTACAGCTATTATTGAGTCTCCAAAATGATGAGGGAAGGTGGCTGTGCGGTTCGACTTCCCGCACCTGGCCTTTGGAAAAAAGAAACCAACCGAGCAAATGGGTGACTCTTGACGTACTTCGAATGCTTAAATTAACTGAATTGATATGACGACTAATATAGCGAGTATGAATGTAATGAAATAGATTTGTCGTGAGGATTACGTAGATGATCATCATCATTAATGGATCAGTCGGGGTGGGTAAAACCAGTGTGGCCGACCAACTGCATTACAAGTTCGAAAAATCAGTGCATCTGGATGGCGACGCCATCGGGGATGTGCATCCGTTTATCATCTACGACGATGCGCGCATCAGTTATCTTTATCGCACGCTGGCGCACTTGATCGATTTTCATCAACAGAATGGCTACCGCTGTTTTGTGATCAATTATGTCTTTGAAAGCGCGGAATCCTTGCAGGAACTACTAGACCTGTTGAAACCGCTTGACCCGGATAACCATACCTACTGGCTGACCTGCAGCGAAGAGGAGCAGGTCAGGCGCATCCGCGGGAGGGGAAGGGACGAGATCAAGTGGGAACTGGAGCGCTTCATTGAACTGCACAAGATTCAGGTCGCAGCAGCGCAGCGCGGCTTTATCGGCAAGCAAATCGACACCAGTGGTATGAGTGTGCCCGAGGTGGCCGACGAAATCTGGGAAGATGTGTTTAAAGAATAGGAAATTTCATATAAAATTTGGGAATCCTCTATCAACTTTTATTAGATATTAGTGGCGTTCTGTATTACACTTAAACCACTAAAACACTTTACTCCGGAGAGATAAATGAGATCCGATTTAGATAAATTGATGCAAGACCAGGGCATGGATGTGCTGCTCATAACAGGTTCGGCCCAACACAACGCCATGATGACCTATTTCACCGGAGCGGTGCATGTTTCGGATGGCGACCTGATTAAGAAACGCGGATGTGATGCCGTGCTCTTTTGCAACGCCATGGAAAGAGAAGAAGGGGCAATCAGCGGATTGAAAGTAATACCGTATTCCAAATATCCCATGTCAGAACTGGCAGCAGAAGCCCACGGTGATTTTGTCGAGGCGTATGCCATCCGCTATGAGAGAATGTTCAAAGAACTGGGTATCGAATCAGGCAGCGTCGCGGTCTACGGGCAAAAAGACGTCGGTTTGATGCATTCCGTCTTTTTGCGCCTTGAAAAACGCATGCCCCGCTTGAGCTTCACGGGTTTTATGCGTGATGAGATCATGCTGCAAGCCATGATGACCAAGGATGACGATGAACTTGAGCACATCCGCCAGATGGGCAAGATTACCACGGATGTGGTAGGGCGTACGGCTGATTTTCTGACTGGTCACAAAACTGAAAAAGGGATGCTGGTGCACGCGAACGGTAGTCCGTTGTTGATTGGCCAGGTCAAACAGAAGATCAACCTGTGGCTGGCCGAGGCCGGCGCAGAAAACCCCGAAGGCACCATCTTCGCCATTGGCCGGGATGCCGGTGTGCCGCATAACATGGGCAAAGCAAGCGATGCCTTGCGCCTTGGTCAAACCATTGTTTATGATATTTATCCGTGCGAGCCAGGCGGAGGTTACTTTTATGATTTCACCCGCACCTGGTGTTTGGGTTATGCCTCTGATGAAATTTTGAAACTGTATGAAGATGTGAAATCCACATATGATATTCTGGTGGCCGAACTCAAGGTGGGGCAGAATTTCTGTGATGCGCAAAAACGCACCTGCGAATTGTTTGAGGCCAGAGGGCATGTTACCATCATGACCAATGAAGCCACTCAATCAGGCTACGTTCATTCGGTGGGGCACGGCATCGGCTTGCAGGTGCACGAAAAACCCTGGTCGACCATGATCCACCCGTCGCCCACTGATGTGCTGGCCCCAGGGTCCGCTTTCACCATCGAACCTGGTCTTTACTATCCCGAAAAGGGCATGGGCGTGCGCATCGAGGATTCATACACTGCACGGGCAGATGGTAAGATTGAACTGTTGGCTGAATATCCGTATGATTTAATTTTGCCGATTAAATAGCTGTATTTTCGAGATTGAGGATTGACCGTGCAAATTGTCAGAGTTTTAGGAATTGAATCATCCTGTGATGAAACCGCTGCATCAGTGGTTGAAAACGGACGCTGTATGCGTTCGAATGTCATCGCCTCCCAGATTGATTTGCACAAACAATACGGTGGAGTTTTTCCTGAGGTGGCTTCACGGCAGCATATTCTATCAATTTATCCAGTGGTTGAAGAAGCGCTGCAGCGTGCGCACATGAGCCTCGAAAATATTGACGTAATCGCGGTTACTCGCGGCCCCGGCCTGGCCGGATCCTTGGTGGTGGGTATGAACACCGCCAAAGGGCTGGCATTTGGCAAAGGCTTGCCGCTGGTAGGCGTGAACCATCTTGAGGGCCATATTTATTCTTCATGGATTTATCCTGCAGAAACCCCGCAGCCGCCTCCTGAACCTGAATTTCCATTGTTAGCGCTGTTGGTCTCAGGCGGACACACCGAACTCAACCTGATCACAGATCACCTCAAATATCAACGCCTGGGCGCTACCCTGGATGACGCTGCCGGCGAAGCTTTTGACAAAGTGGCCCGTCTGGTCGGCCTGCCTTATCCCGGCGGACCATCCGTGCAAAAAGCAGCCGCAGAGGGCAACCCCACGGCGTTTGAGTTTCCGCGTTCGCGGCTTGACGGCACCTGGAACTTCTCGTTCAGCGGATTGAAGACCGCGGTGCTTCGCGTGGTGCGCAAGCTGCAAGAAGAAAACAAGGTTCTGCCGGTGAACGACCTGGCGGCCAGCTTTCAGGCCTGCGCCGTGGACGTGCTTTTCACAAAGACCATGAAGGCAGCGCGTGAATTTAATGTCAAGGCGATTGTAGTGGCGGGCGGTGTTTCGGCCAACCATGCTTTGCGTGAGGCTTTCACCGGACAAACAGAATTCCCGGTGCATATTCCACCGCTTTCACTGTGCACAGACAACGCGGCCATGATCGCTGCCGCTGGCTATTATCACTATATCAACGGGCAGGTTGATCCACTTGATTTGGATGTGCTGCCCACCTGGCCATTAAGCTGAATAATTAGGAGAAAAAATGGACGCTAAAGTCACCTGGAAAAGTGGTCTAAATTTTACTGGTAAAGCAAAGTCGGGTTTTGATGTGCCGATGGATGCCAGTGTGGATCACGGTGGAACCGGATTGGGCAGCAGCCCGATGGAATTGATCCTCGTCGGTCTGGGCGGCTGCACCGCCATGGACGTGATCTCGATCTTGCAGAAGAAACGGCAGGATGTCACATCGTTTGAAGTTGTGCTGCATGGCGAGCGTGCCGCGGATCACCCCAAAGTGTATACCGAAATTACCATGGAATACATCGTCACCGGTCACGGGGTTGATCTTGAGTCGGTAGAGCGGGCGGTTGAATTGAGCGAAGGGAAGTATTGCTCGGTGAATGGCATGCTTAAACAGAGCGTGAAGATTAATACCAAGTGTACGGTGCGGGAGGGGTAAAGCATACCCAAAAACAAACCACAAAAAAACGAAACACACGAAAATATATACAAAGAACAATAATAACTATACCCCCGCGATATTTTTGAATCCGTGGGGGTATTTCATAGAAGTATATTTTTTATTGTGCGTTAAGGGTCGCCAAAATGGAATGCATGGTTTGAAGGGCGGTCAGGTTGCGCCAGGTGAAGCCCATTTCCATACTCTCTGGATTGTCAAATAGCGCTTGTGATTGTTTTTCAATGCGAGAAAGATGAAACCCGTCGCCGCCGTCAGTCATTAAACCTGCATTGGGCAGTTTGGCCGCAGCCGCACCGAAGTTCCACAAAGGCAGATCATACTCTTCGGCGATTTTGATCACCATGTGGTTGATCTGGCGTTCCTGGGTGAGAAGCTCAGACCGTGTAGCCAAAACTGGCACAATATCAAGGTAAAGCACATACTCGATAATTTGACGCATATATTTATCATACATGTCGAGACTGCCATCCCAAGATTCTTCCATGCTAATGATGGCGAATGAGGGATTGTGATCTCGAAGTTCACAGACCAGGGGGGTTTCATCACTTTTGCACACCCCTTCTTTTTTGGCATAAGTTTCAACTGCGGGGGTCCACATTGTGTTTTGAACAGCGATAATGTTCAAACCGCCTCTTACCGCAAGGCTTTTACGGCCCCATGAACCGGCGAAATAATCAATGGTAGGCTGAAGGTAGGTATATTCGTCGCCAAGACTGTAAGTGCCGCCGTCAAACATGGCCAAAAAATAGGTCGGAATATTCTGGCAGTCGCCGATCTTGGAAAAGCGGTGTGGATCGCGCCCAGCAGCCAATCCGCGCTGATAAACTTCTAGCATGGCAGGCGAAAGCTCGGGGATGATGGGCATCTCCAGCCAGGAGACAGCTGAAACAGTTGCAACAGCAGTTTCAGCAGTTGCGGCAGTTTCTGTCGCAACGGGTGTGGTTTCGGTGGGGTTTACGGTGGCTTTGGTTTCAACCACAGCGGTTTCACTCGGAAGAGGAGTGATCTCTACAGCAGGGTTGCCGGCATTAGTGCAAGAAGTGATAAAAACCATTAAAAATGCCAGGCTGATGAACCTTCTAAAGTGCATTTCGAACTCCTTAATTGATAAATCTTACTTTAAACCTGCCGTGATTGCGGACCTTCCTGAAGCTGAATCACTGGCAGTGATCACGTTGCCCTTGCGGGTAAGCGTACCTAAATATGGCCTGACACCATTCTTGGCGATCCAGCCTTCCATATTGAAGGGCACAGCACTGTCTGCTTCTATCCACTCGCCGTTGTATTTACGGGTAATGTGTACATGTGTGCCGGTAGATGCGCCGCCTTCACATGATGGATGACCGATTGTATCACCGGTTTTTACCATTTTACCCTGACTGACCATATCATTTGAGCCTAAATGCAGATAATAGATCACCCAACCAGTGCGTTCATTGCCATCCATGTCGAGATCTAAAACAGCGATGGCAGGTTCGGTGCGGATGATCTGACCGTCAGCCATAGCGACAACAAACTCATCAGTTGTCGAACATCCACCGCCGGCTGTGGCAGGGGCAAAATCCAGTGCACCGTAGGGTTCGCCAGATCCCCACCACGATTCGTGTGGGCCGCCGGTAAATGCCCAGGTTTTTCCCACCGCAAAAGGCAGCACCAGATCAGGCTGCTGCAGGTTTCCAGGGATATGGGGCTGAACATCTATCCAGGGATCGCCAAACAACGATTTGTAGGTTTGGTAGAATCCATTTTCCTGGATGGCGTCGTCATAATCTTGAATACTCAGCTTTTGTGAAAAATAGTGTTGGAATGCAACTGTGGCGGCGTTTTGCCACGGATCGGGTATTTCGAGGGTGCCGTCGGTGCGGTTAATTTCATCCAGACTGCCGTTGCGCCAGCGGTAATATCCATTGTTGAGTAAGCTGGCCGCCCATACCAACTGCAGATAAAAGCCTCTATAAAATTGATTTTCGTAACCTAATGGATAAATTCTTAAATTATCAGCCAGTTCGGGTTGAGAGAGTGCACCGGTCTGATACTCAGCCAAAGCCAAAAGCACGCGTGGACTGATGGAATAGTTTAGTGCCACCAGATCTATTAGTTCGCCGCCAGTGCGCATTTTATCGCCTGCAAAAACGGTGTAGTTTTTTAGCCAGCCTGGTTGAGAATTGACGTAAGAAACGGTATCAAACCCTGTTTGGGCAGGCCCATTTACATATAACGCATCAGGTAGAATTTGGAATTGGCTGCCCCAAAGCGCTTTGTAATAGATGGGTATTTTTAATTGAAAACCGGCCTGCAATGTGGTGATGGTTTTGGGCAGCAGCGGATTGGCTTCAAGAATTTCAGCGACGTTGGTATTGAAGTGGTTGGCGATGGCTGCCAGATTGTCACCGTTCTGTGCGGTGTAGTCCACAAGTGTACCCGGTGGATAGACGGGACGGGAGGGGTACGGGGTGGAGGAATCCGCCTCGAGAGTAGACTGGGTTGGGCTGACAATAGGCGGCACTACCATGGTGGATTGAACTTCAGTGCAGGCAGACAGCAGCCCTACAACCATTAGAATATTTAGTGCAAAAAGAAGTCTATTTTTTACACTGTGTTGCTTTGAATCCATCAAATTGCCAGCCTCTTTATTATTACGGTTTTGGAATCGAAATGTGAGATTCTTTGCCGCCATTTTCATCGCGGATAATAATGGTATCACCTTTTGTCATCGTGCCATCATAACTTTTTATGCCGTTATGAGCAATATAGCCGCTCAAGTTGAAAGACATCGGGCCGTCAGCCAGAATCCACTCTCCATTATACTTGCGGGCGACATGGGTGTGTGTTCCGGTTGAGACGCCGCCTTCACAAGAAGCGTGACCGATATGGTCGCCAGTTTCAACCCGTGTCCCCACGGCCACACGATCTTTAGTGGCGATATGCATGTAGAAAATATTCCAGCCGGTGTTTTCGAGACCATCGTTATCAAGGTCCTGGATGACAGCGCCGTTTTCCGCACGGACGATTACACCGGGAGCCATGGCGACCACCCATTCGGGGTTATCAACGCAGCCTGATTTCGATGAAGGAGGTGCAAAATCCAGGGCAGCCAAAGCACCGTCTGGTCCCCAGGCAGAATGCGGTCCGCCGGTAAATGCCCACACCCGGCCAGGAACGAAGGGAAGCTCCAGTTTGGGTTGGGTGAGTTCAGGCGAATATAGAGGCCCGATGGAATCAGCCCTGACGAAGGGATCGCCGTACATCTTCCTTATTAAGTCAGTAAAGCTGTCATTGCCATAAAGCGCGCTCACCCAATCTGCTCTGTTATACAACTGGGCGAACAAGTATTGTAAACCTGCAGAACCGGCATTCAATCCGGGGCTGATGCGCAGCACTGTGCCGTCACTGAAGGGCAAGGTTGAGAGATTGCCCGCTCGCCATCCGTAATATCCGAGAGAAAGTTGCGAGACCGCCCATGAAAGCTGACGGTAAAGCCCCTTTTCTTCAAGTTTGACATACCCCATGGGATATTCGGTTTCAGCCAGGTTGGCTGGTTGACCATAGACCCAATGGCTCTTGTATTCAAGCAGCGCAAGCAGCAGACGAGGATTGACGGAGTTTTCGAGGCAGACGCGTTTAATGATATCTGCTCCTGCGGTGGGGCCGCCGGAGAGTTCTTCTTTATAGGTGCTCAAGAATCCGCCGGCCTGGTTGGCAAATGCGGTCAGGTCAAAATCTAGGGCCGTAGGTGAAAAAACGACCTCGCTGTCTGGGATGACGGCGATGGAATCGAAAACATCATGTAATACGTTGGGGATGATCAACAGAATACCCGGGTTGATCAATCCAGTTTCAGGTACGGTCTGGCTGTAGACGATCTGATCCGCGCTGACGCCGAAACGTCCGAGGATGGAAGGGAGCGTGTCGCCTGATTGTGTGTAATATTGGATGGGGGGTCTGGGTGTGGCCAACGGATCAATCGTGGCTGTCGGGGCGGGGGTGGCGGAGTTTAATGGAAGTTCAGTAAAGGTGGGGATGGGGGCTTGTGTGGAAGTCATTGCCGGTGAGGCGGTCGGTTCGGTGGTCGTGAGGGCGGCAGTCGTGACAAGCGGTGCCAGAGGGGTGGTGATTTTGCCTTGAGATTGAGCAATGGCTGTCAATTCAACAGGGCTGACATAGCCTTGCGAACAGGCCAGACTAGCCAGCACGAAAGAGGCTGTCACGCAAATGGTTTGTAGCTTCTTAGCGCTGAATCTGGTTTTCTGCAATGCGACCATCCCAGGCGGTGACACTCAGACCGTCACGAGAGAGAGTTCCATCATACTCCGCTCCGTCGCCTGAAGAGATCCAGCCTTCCAAATTAAATGGCAGATGTGTATCTGCCGATATCCATTCACCATTATACCTTCTCGCGAGGTGCAGGTGTGTGCCATTAGATACCCCGCCTTCACAAGAGGGGTGTCCGATGCGGTCACCGGTTTTTAGATAAGTGCCGGCTTTGACACGGTCGCGTGATTCAATATGCGCATAGAGAAGCGTCCAACCGGTTTGTTCCAGACCGTCGCCATCCAGGTCAAGCAGCACAGCGCCGTCTTTGGCGCGCACCACTAATCCATCTGCTGCGGCAACCACCCAGGCGTCAGATTGAAAACAACCAAAGGCTTCACCAGGTGGAGCGAAATCCAATGCTGCCCAGGCAGATCCGCTGCCCCATCCGCCGTGCGGTCCACCGGTGAATGACCAGGTTGATCCCTCTTCGAAGGGGAGGACTAACGCAGGTTGGGTCAGGTCAGCCGGAACCAAATTTTCTATGGCCATGTCAAAGGGGATGCCAAAGAAGTTGGTGTAAGAGCTGAAGAGGCCGGTTTCTGAGACAGCCAGTTGAAATCCGGATTGGTCGTGAAGCTGCGCCATCAGGTATTGCACAGCGGCAGTGCCGGGGTTGATCAAGGTTGAAAGCTGCACGAGATTGCCATCCGCGAGGATGACGTAAGGCAGCGCGTTGATTTGGTAGCGGTAGTAAGCCTTGTTGAGCGTGTCGGCCGTCCAGGCGAGTTGGCGGTAAAGCCCTTCACGGTTGGTTTCATAGCGTCCCATCGGATATGTAGTATATGAAGGGTCAAGCTGAGTGCGGGTGACCCAGCGGGTTTGATATTCCATCAAAGCCAACAACAAACGCGGATTGACCGAGTATTCATAGCTGATGCGCTGCACGATCTGTGCGCCTGTGAGGGTGACGCCCTCGATCTGCTCAGTGTAGGTGCTCAAGTAGCCGCCTTTTTGTGAGACGAAGGCGCTGATATCCAGGGTGGCGCTGACAGGGCCGTAAACCAGTTCGCTGTCAGGAATGATCTTGAAATCTGATATGGCTGCCGCAGGCTGCGGCGCAGGGATGGTGAGAATCATGCCGACTTCGAGTGTATTGGGGTCAATTTGCGAATTGGCGTTTATCAGTGCGACCAGCGGCAGGTTGTAGCGCGCAGCAATAAGGGCTAGGTAGTCTCCGTATTGCACGGTGTAAGACGGTGCTTCAGTGCGAATGGCCGGCAGGCTATGACCGCTGTCTGGTGTGGGCGTGAAGTAAGGCGAGCCTACTGGGCGCGGAGTGGGAAGCAGAGCCAGCAGGGAGGAGGGCAGGTTTTTAACTTGTGAATCTGAAGCCGCAGGTGTATCCAGCAGCCAGGGGCGAGTGTCAGGGGCAGAAACGACGCATCCGCTGAGTAAGAGCAGCACGCTGAAGAGTGAGACCACTGCCGCAGTGTTGATTTTCATGCGATCCATCTCGAGAGCAGTGAGTCATCCAGTTGTCTGCCCCCCAGGAGGTGGATGTGAAGATGGAAAACGGTTTGTCCGCCGCCTTTTCCAGTGTTAAGCGCCACGCGGTAGCCTTGATCAGCGACACCCATTTTTTCGGCCATCGCTTTGGCGGTCAAGAGCAAGTGCCCTAAAAGCGTTTCATCCGCGGAGGACGTATCGTTCAGGGTAGCAATGTGTTTGCGCGGCAAGACGAGCAGATGCAGCGGCGCGAGAGGGTTAATATTGGTGATAACCATACACAGGTCATCTTCGTAGATGATTTCCGCGGGGGCAATTTTGGCGATAATGTCGCAAAAGATGCAGTTTGTCATAGCTTATTAAGGTTGCAAGTTCCTTGCCTATGAATCTTTAAAAATTATTAAACGACGAAATTACGAAAGGCACGAAAAGTATTTTATAAAAAGAAATATTTCGTGTATTTCGTTTTTTCGTGGTTTTGTAACATCTTAACCGCGTTCTCGCGATCTTAGCGCACCCGAACGAAGTGAGCGCTGCCGTGACTTTGCTTGTGAAAAGTGTTTTTTGATTTTTTGCACTTCCTTTTAGCGTATTTCGTGTGTTTCGTGGTTAATAGGTTTTCTCCGCGTTCTCGCGATTTTGGCGCACCCGAACGAAGTGAGCGCTGCCGTGACTTTGCGTGAGAACATAAAAAAACCACCACAAATTTATATTGTGGTGGTTGATTACTATTGAAGTAAAAATCTATCCTTTGTATTCTTCGCCTTTGATGTAGGCTTCGGTCATTTCACGGCAGACCTCATCTTTAAACTGCTTGGGAGGGGTCTTCATGAAGTAGGATGATGGCGCATAAAGCGGGCCGGCAATGCCGCGGTCGCGGGCAAGTTTCACACAGCGCACGGCGTCGATGATCACACCCGCGCTGTTGGGGCTGTCCCAGACTTCGAGTTTTGCTTCGAGGTTGAGAGGCACGTTGCCGAAGGTGGTTCCTTCCATTTTGATGTAGCAGAACTTGCGGTCAGTCAGCCAGGGCACGTAATCGCTTGGGCCAACATGCACGTCATCCGGGTTCATTTTGTAGGGCAGCATGGAAGTAACCGCACCGGTTTTGGAGATCTTCTTGGATTCAAGGCGGTCGCGTTCAAGCATGTTCATAAAATCGGTGTTGCCGCCGAAATTGAGCTGGTAGGTGTGGTCTAACAGCACACCGCGGTCTACGAACAGGCTGGTCAGCACGCGATGCAGGATGGTTGCGCCAACCTGGCTCTTGATGTCGTCGCCGATGATGGGCAGACCGGCATCAAAAAAGCGTTTGCTCCAATATTCTGAAGAGGCGATGAAAACGGGGATGGCGTTGACCATACCGACACCGGCTTCAAGAATCTGTTCGACATACCACTTGGTAGCCATTTCAGAACCGACGGGCAGGTAGTTGACCACCACATCCGTTTCGGTGTCTTTGAGGATTTTAACGATGTCAGCGGTGGGGCCGGGGGCCTTGGTGAGGATCTGGCTGAGATACTTGCCCAAACCGTCGTGAGTCATGCCGCGCACAACCGGTACGTTCATATGGGGAACTTCACAGAATTTGTAGGTATTGTTAGGGAAAGAAAAAATCGCTTCTGAAAGGTCTTTGCCGACCTTGGTATCGACGATGTCGATGGCAGCGGAGAACTCAATGTCATTGATGTGATATCCGCCGAGGTTCACATGCATCAACCCGGGAACGCGATCAGTATCTTTGGCGTTGCGGTAGAACTCCACGCCCTGAACGAGTGAAGAGGCGCAGTTGCCCACGCCAATAATTGCTACACGTACTTTTTTGCCCTTGCTCATTGGGTGTTTCCTCCTTTAAAGAGAGACGGTTTGACTGAGAATAATAAAGATAAAACCGTTGGAGCGCAATCACTCCAACCCCCTGATTATAACAGAGGAGAGGTCATTTTTATCCCAATTTGCGTGATTGTGCGCAACTTGTGCGTAAATTGTGCAACCGTGTGTGTTGGCGTGTGCTGCAGGCATGGGCAAGCACAAAAGTCTTGTCGAAAGGGAGCGGGGCGGGTATAATCGCACTTGTTCGGGGCGTGGCTCAGCCCGGCTAGAGCACCCGGTTCGGGACCGGGAGGTCGGCGGTTCAAATCCGCCCGCCCCGACAAAAAGTAATGGGGATTTTGACAATGAAAATCACACTATATTTTTTAGATTATTCCATTTTGATGGTTTTTCTTTTTATAATTTATTGGCAAATTTCGTTAAATAGTATTACTAAGAAATTATTACTATTCTTATTACACTATTAAAGAAAGTTGAGATTATATGACAACTAACAATAATAAAAAGGATTATGCATTTCGTAAAGCATTTGAGTCTGAGACAAATCTTCAAAAATATGGGTGTAGTGCTTTGTCTTTGTTTGCTCTTTCTTTGTACCTGCGAATTGAAGATATAGAAGAGTTTGCTGTAAACTTTATTACTGAAGGTGGAAATGACAAAAAAGTTGATATATGTTATTTAGACGAGGAATCAAAAAACTTGTTTATTGTACAGAATTATGTAGCTGAAAACTGGAATAAGAAATCAGCACCTGATAAGGCGAGTGATTTAAATACAGCAATAGCTTGGCTTTTCTCAGCAAGTATCGTAAATGTTCCTGTTGGATTGCAGGCAAAGGCAATTGAAATTCGTAAAGCTATTGAAGAAGAAAATATTAATCACATAGAGTTACTTTATATTCATAATTGTCCTGAAAGTAAAAATATTTCAAGTGAATTAAAAACCGCAGCTGATTTATTGAAAGATATATTATTAACTCTTACCCAAGGAACAAAGAATAATATTGAAATTTCAAACAGAGAAATTGGGATAAATGAGATTGAATCTCTTTATAAATCCCGTGATAGCCAAATTGTGATTGATGATTGGCTGGAAGTACCCAAGGACAGTAATTATCTGATAGAGAATACAGAAAAATGGAACGCTGTGTTAACGACAGTCCCTGCTTCATGGATTCGTGATTTGTATCAGAAACATGGGGATGATTTGTTTAGTGCAAATTATCGAGGATATCTAGGGAGTAATAAAAAAGAAGAAAATATAAATAATCAAATAGCAAAAACAGCTAATACCGAGCCAGAAAATTTCTGGGTATTTAATAATGGAATTACTGCATTAACTCATGATATAAAGTTTACTTCTAGATCTAGGAAAATCATGGGTATTTCAATCATAAATGGTGCTCAGACTTCAGGAGCACTTGGATCGACAATATTAGCTTCGGCAACAAAAGCAAAAGTTCTATTACGAATAATTTCGTGTTTTTCATCGGATTTAATAGATAATATTATTCAATACAATAACACTCAAAATGAAATAAAACCAGAAGACAGACGTAGCAAAGATCAAAGACAGATTCAAATCCAAGACGATTTTGCTAAATATTCTATAGATTATTACTATCGGCGATCTACAAGAAAAGTCACTAGGACAACAATTACTGGAAAATCTCTTGCTCCATCCCTTTGTGCTTTTCATGGAGATCCTGATACAGCTTTTCGAAATCCAAGAAAAATTTATAAGGATGATGAAACCTACGAAAAGGTTTTCCCAAATAATATTAAAGTGGAACATATGTTTCTTGTAAGGTCATTATCTTTAGCAATTGATCAAATAAAACAAGACTTAGAAAATAGAATGGCATCTGGTACAGCTACTGTGCAAGAATCAAAACAGTATCAATTACTGCGATTTACCGCATCAAAACATTTTTTGTTTTATGTTGTTGGCTTTATCGCTGAAGAAATAATGAAAACGAAAATCACAAATCTTTATGATTGGCGATGTAAACCAGAATTACTAATAATTGATAATGTTTCATTAATCGATTCATGGAAAAAGGTTCTACAAGCCTTGTTACCTCAAATTATTCGGAAGTTTGAACAGGTTGGACCTGATAGCTTCTATGAAATACCTAGAAGCACTCGATTAACTAGAGAGGTTACATTAGATTTGAAGTCGATTATTGCATCTCTAGAATCATCATTTAGAAGTCAATTTATAGATTTACGGAAGCGCTCAGTTATTTAATGGTTCGAAGGAATGATTATTTAATATATCAGTTATTACCTGATTTACACTGGAATTTTGTTCCACTTGACAAAAAGAACAAAAGTTCTATAATTAAGTCAAGACAATAACCATCACCTATTCGAATCATTCGTTCCCGCACTTTTTTATGACTCAATTAAAATGCTTTCAATCTCAATTTTTCTACTATACTTATGCACATGACCGATAATATGATTACCGTCTATTCAGTTCGTGAACCCTCCAACTCATCTCTGTATGACACGCGTCAAATACCTTTGTTTTTCAAACAAGATGAACCAAATGTCCTGGTTCCTCTTGATTTTCATAACAAGATCATGCAAGGAGATTGCGAAGAAATTCTCAAAGCGCTTCCGAATGAATCAGTTGACTTGATTTTTACTTCGCCGCCTTACGCCGATCAGCGCAGTTCCACCTATGGCGGGATTAAACCCGATAAATATGTCTCGTGGTTCATGCCAAAAGCGGATGAATTTCTGCGTGTGTTAAAACCCACAGGTTCGTTTATCTTAAACATTAAAGAACGTGTGGTGGATGGGGAACGGCACACTTACGTGCTTGAATTGATTCTCGGTATGCGACAAAAAGGCTGGCTGTGGACCGAAGAGTATATGTGGCATAAGAAAAACAGCCACCCCGGCAAATGGCCGAACCGTTTCAGAGATAATTGGGAGCGCCTCATTCATTTCACCAAACAAAAAAGCTTCAACATGTATCAAGATGAGGTCATGGTTCCGGTAGGGGATTGGGCGAAATCACGCTTAAAAAATCTTTCCGAAACCGACAAAAAGCGTGACGAATCCAGAGTGGGCAGTGGTTTTGGCAAGAATATTTCAAACTGGGTTGACCGTGACAGGGTCTATCCAAGCAATGTTTTGCATATGGCTACAGAATGTTACAACCAGCAACACTCAGCCGCGTTTCCGATAGATCTTCCAGCCTGGTTTGTTAAACTTTTTACCAAACCAGGTGATATCGTTCTTGATCCATTCAATGGTTCTGGAACCACTTGTATTGCTGCGGCTGAACTCGATCGACATTATTTGGGTATCGATATAAATCAGGAATATTGTGAATTGACAATTAATCGCTTGCAAACTGAAGCAAACAAAAAGAAGGGTGCATCGAGCAATGGTAAATCTTAATCTTGATGAAGTAAGAGAGTATATCGCCAATCATATTTGTGATTTTCAAAAAGCCAGATTGCAGAGTCTGGATAATCTACAGTTATTAAAAATTCTTCGAAATAAAAATCCGTATTTATATAAAGCCAAAGATGTGGATACCCCTGAACAGATTGTCAGAAGTTGTATTGATGCACATATTTCATCAAATGAAGAAACAATCTTCGGTAACTGGCTTGAAGGATTGGCTATTTTTATTAATTCAAAAGTTTATGGTGGATGGAAATCTGGTATTAATGGCATTGATTTGGAGTTTGACCTTGATCATATTCGATTCCTTGTAAATATTAAATCAGGTCCACATTGGGGAAACAGTTCGCAAGTGAAAAAGATGATTGCTGATTTTTCAACCGCAAAACGAACCCTTAGAACGTCTAATTCAAAACTGGATATTGTGGCTGTAAATGGCTGTTGTTATGGAAAAGAAGCAAATTCAGATAAAGGTGATTATTTTAAATATTGCGGGCAGGAATTTTGGCAATTTATTTCTGGTAACGCGAATCTGTATATAGAAATCATTGAACCACTGGGGACAGAAGCCAGGAAAAGTAGTGATGACTATTCTGATTTATACAGGAAAAGACTTATCCATTTTTCAAAAGAGTTTAACAATTCATTTACCACCAACGAAGATTCAATTGATTGGGAAAAACTGGTTCGGTTTAATAGTGGCAAGGGGAATTTTAAGGTATTTTAAAATGCACTCATGAGGTGCAGGTGATCAGAAAAACCAGCCCTGAATGGGTATAAAAACCCAAGAGAATCAATCTATTGACAAAAAGAACAAAAGTTCTATAATAATCTTACTGAAATAAGCTCTCTTTTTTTCGCGAAAAGGATAATGATTCGTACCAAAAAACAAAAAACAAAGCACCAACCAAAACCGCATTTTTGAGATCAAAATATTCGTTTTCTTTGTTTTCGATTTTTTTCTAAAACAAAAACGAATCCGAAAAGATGAAAAAAAATAATTGTCTCTTTAGCCACAAATTTTGGGAACATACAACGGTTCGCTTACATGGGGATAAGGAGGTCGGTGGTAAGTGCGTAAGTTAGCATTTCAAGAATTGCTGATTAATAAGAGAATGGACTATTAATTTGACTCTGCTCGCCAACCCATGTGTGCAAAAGCGATTTTGCTTGTATCTTGCTTTTAAAAATGCTATGATTTACCTAAGCAATTTCTGATTCACTTATGCAATGAGGAGGATTAAATGGCTAAAGATAAAGACAAGGATAAAGACAAAGATAAGAAGAAGAAAAAGGACGACAAGAAAAAGAAATAGTAGGTAAATTTTTTCTATATAGTCTTCTGAGTCGTAACAATCCATTTGTGAGTCAATATGTTCTCCTTATCTGATAAGGAAGTTATTGGCTCACGTACTTTTTTTTATTCTCACCTTTTTATTGAAAGAATGTTACTCCAACATGAAAAGTAAAGCATTGCGGTTTCTTACCATCATCATTGTAGTTACGGTTGTTGCTGGCATAATAGTGTTAGCCATTGGCCTCATCAGCAAATGGCAGACCGAGGTGCAGTTTAGCAATGGGTATTTTTATGGCGGCGGGGTTTTGCTGTTGGTGGGATTGGTCAACGCGATGGGTGCACGCACCGATAACCGCGTAGATGGCTTATCCAACAGCCGCATTACTACCGAAGAAAGAGAATCCAGTTACCATCTATTAACACAAGATATTGGCAAGGCGAATAATAGGATGGTTTACATGGGCGTTTCGGGGCTGCTGTTGTGGGTTGTTGCGGCGCTTGTTCCGCTGATGATGAAGTAGTGATCGTTTACCCAATTTTGATTCATGCTGTTTTTTCAATACATTGCTGGCTTCAGTGTAGGCCAACATCTTGTTGTCATCCATGCAATGACCTTTTTCTTTTTCAGATGCCATGGCTGATTTAGAAAATATGGGTATCGTTGATGTAGTAATCGTTGATCACTCGCTCAGAAAATCAATAGTCTTATACAACCTTTAATTTTCGATTGGAGCCTTTAATATCCTTAACACAGCGTATATAAAATATCTCAGAATCTGTTAAATTTCAGCCTGATTTTTTTAATTTATTTGACGGCTTACATGTTTATTTAGTATTAATTTTCAATCCCTAAAAAGTCGGTCTGTTTTCGCTGCCATTATAAAATCATTCTGATGCAATCCCTTAACCTTATGCGTCCACCAAGTAATTGTTACCTTTGCCCATTCAGTCAGAATTGCGGGATGATGATTTTCTTTTTCAGCTTCTTGGGCAACCTTATTGGTAAATTCCATCGCTTGGTTAAAATCTTTGAATGTAAAGACTTTCTCAATTCGTTGCTCGCCCTCTTTTTGAGAAATCATCCAATCGGGATAGTCCTTTAAGAATTGCGTTATTTCAATATCAGATAAACGGATCGACTTTGAATCAATGGGTGCACATTGCATATTATCCAATTTTTTCATCGGATTATGCCTTTAATTTTGCTATCAATTTCATCTCAACTGCAGAAAGCGCCTGAGAAACCGGGCAGCCCTTTTTGGCCTCCTCGGCGAACTCGTTAAAGGTTTTCTCGTCGATGCCAGGCACCGTACCAACAGTTGAAAGTTCTAACAGCGTGATCTTGGGTCCGTCGCCCAGGTGCACTTTCACCGTGGTGGCAATAGATGTGGGCTCATGCCCGGCTTTTGAAAGGATCGCCGAGAGAAACATTGAAAAACAGCCCGCATGCGCAGCGCCTATCAACTCTTCCGGGTTGGTGCCGGGTCCTTCCTCAAAACGGGATGCTCGGCTAAAAGCACCTTCAAAAGCACCTGAACCCAGGCGCATAGTCCCCTTGCCGTCGACCAAATTTCCCTGCCATTTAGCAGATGATTCACGAATCGTCATAATATACCTCCAGGTATCTCAGTCATACAAAATATGTTTAAGCAATTTGAGCCAAAAAAATTGTTCAGCCCGCTTAAATGATTTGATGCGGATCGCATACCAGAAGTTACAACGCAGAACAGCAATCGTTAAAGCCTGACAAATTTATATTCTTGAAAGAACCCAGTAACTATTTCTTTTTTACAGGCATGGGTATGGCTTCGTTGCGGGCATCCTGTTTCATGCGGCGGATATGTTTACTTTCACTTTTGGAAATTTTCTTCATTTTTAATTTTTCAAATTTGCTTTGTGTGGGTTTTGCGATGTCACTCATTGTTACTCTCCAATTTGGTTGATTCAAAATCGTGTAATTATCAAATGGGATTAAAATCCCAAGAAACCCAATCTGAAAAACGGGTTTCAATGCAGCCAAGCCTTACATTTATAAATTTAGGGCGAGTGTGAGGAAATCCATTGACCATTTGGTAATGGAAGCAAACTCTAAATTTGTAGACTGACGATAACCTTGCCAATCTCAATGACCATGCAGGGAAAGGGTATTGCAACTCTATCTATTGGTTATAACACGCTTCTGAGGATAGCGCTTGTGTTTCAGGAAAATTTTGGTTAACAGATTGTGTTGACAACGAGGAAACCGAACCATATCTGTGTTTGCTGCCATGGTTTAAAAATATCAGGGTGCATATTCCGTGAACTGCACCCTGTTTCACTTATTGCTTTTTATTACCTGACGTTTCTACGGCGCGACCGGGATGACCCTTGACATCACAGTGCCCGTTTGATTCTTCTCGGAATACACGCTGATGGTTGCCAGCAAGGTGTGTCCAGTTGGGTCATATGAGAATTCGCCAGGGTTAAAACTGGTAGCCTGACCGGGTTCACCGGTGGTCAGATCTGATTCTTCTTTCGTGAGGCTGCAGCCCGAATAGCCGCTGAAATAGTTTGAGGTATGTGTCACTGTGACACCCTGGGTGCTGTCGACAATCACAATTTTTACAGACTGCCAGGTTGTGTTGCCGGTATTAGTGATATTAAATACGAGAAAGTATCGGTTTGAGCAGGTTTGCAGCGAATTGTAGCTCACGTTAAAACTGGCTGCGGAGGTGGGTGTAATGGTGGGAGCATAAGTGGGTTGAGCAGTGAAAACAGGTAGACTATTTTCGTTGCCAGTTTTATATGAAGTGCCTTTCCAGACCCAGCAATAATGGTTAGATGTGTCGAAATAGCGCACATAAAAGAATTCGCCGTCCTGGCTGCGGGCAAGCGCCTGAAGTTGAACACCTGCATCCACTGTGGCGGCTATGCCAAAAGTGGTGGCCGGGCCGTAGCGGCAATTGGTGGCGGCGTCAAAATTGAGCCAGACTCCGCTGAGGGGAGTGGCGGTTTCCGATGGTGTGGCGGTGAAAGAGGGTGTGGATGTGACCGCCGAGGTATTAGTGGGTTTGGGCGTCGCTGATTTTTCTGCAATGATCGCGTTTAACGTGCTGGCGATCTGAGTCACCTGAAGATTCAAAGCTTCGATTGTGCTGGCCGCCGCAGGATCCATGGTGGGTGTGGCGGTGTTGGCAGCGCAGGCGCTGAGCGCCAGGGCAAGAACTATGCTGATCGTAATAATTTTCCATGTTATTTTCATTTTTTTACTCTTTTTTATTCTGATTCTGATAGATAATTTGTTTATGTTTCCAGACCTAATGATAACCCTATTTTTTTATGTTTGAGTTGCTAGTATAATTTTATTGTTGTTATTTAAAATTCATAAATCGTTAATAAGGAAACATTAATGAAATCGAACTCTTTGCGCATATTTTTTCAAAAATATTGGAAAGCGCTTTTCCTCTTGTTTTTTGTTTCCGCGTTAGCTTATTTACCCAACATAACAAAATTCACCCTTTATAAAGATGATTGGTACTACATCGTGGATGGTTTCTTTGGCGGTCCAAAAATTTTCCGCGAGATGTTTTATATTGACCGGCCCTTACGCGGATTTTTGTGGGAATACCTTTTTACTTTTTTGAAAACCGATCCTTTACCATACCAAATCCTGGCTTATGTGTGGCGGCTGATCAGCGGCATGCTCTATTTCTGGCTGCTCAATCTGGTTTGGCCAAAACATGAAAAAACAAATTTATGGATCTCTATGCTTTTCCTGCTCTATCCCGGCTATTTATGGTGGGTTTCAGGGGTCGAGTACCAACCTTATATATTGACCCAACTTTTGCAGGTGTTTTCATTTGTGACCATGTTGCTGTTCTTAAAAGCCAATAGCCTCTTCAAGAAGCTGTTTTTCTTGGGCTGTTCTGCTGTTGCTGGCTGGATCGGTCTGATGTTTGTGGATTACACGATAGGAATGGAGCTCTTTCGTATAGTTATCGTGTTTTTATTTGTTAGCCATGAACTGCCTGTTGCCACAATCGCAGCAAAAATTAAAAAGACAGTATTAAGTTGGCTGCCGTTTATTATCATTCCTGCAGTATTTATGATCTGGCGAACCTTCTTCTTTAATAATGCCCGAAGCGAAACGGATATCAGCTTGCAAATGGGGCAGTTATTTGCTGCACCCATTCAGGTTGGTTTTTTGTGGCTGCAAAGCCTTATCAAAAGTTTCTTCAATATAAATCTCATTGGCTGGATCAAACCATTTGCAGATAATTTTTTTACACTTAAGTTAGTTGAGTTTTTGATCGCAGCAATTTTAGTTTTTTTGACAATATTTGTGGTCAAAAAAATGGTTACCAAGAGTTATCTTTCTGACCCGGATGAGACTGGGTCAGCTCCAAATTCGAGGCAATGGGAAAGAGAAGCCTTAATTAGCGGTGTGATAGGTGTCATTGGGGGAATTATTCCAATCGTGCTGATGAACCGTGAAGTGACCATTGTTAGTTATTCACATTATTTGTTGAATCCCCTCATGGCTGCTGCACCGATCCTTTTTGTGATCATAAACTGGGTCAGATCTCAACCCTTGCGCCACGGAATTTTACTTTCGGTGATAGGTTTTCTGGTGGTTTCTAATTACAGTTATTCTGTAAGTATTGTTAAAGAGGAAACAACGATTGCCAAATTTTGGCAGCAAGTGTATATCCGTGCGCCGCGAATGGTGCCTGACACCACTTTTTTGGTGAACTTGCCGAACGGGTACGCGGTTGATAACTGGGATGCCATCTGGGCGCCGGTAAACTACCTATACGCGCAGCCGGATAATATTGATGTTTCAGAAGGAGCGGTGCACTATCCGTATGCGGGGTTGAAGCCTGAAATTGAGACCTCCAAAAATATATTAATGAACAGCGAATTAGGCATTGGCTACCGCACGCATCTGTTTTATACGCGTTACGATCATCTGGTGGTTATCAGTCAACCTACTTTAAGCTCGTGTGTGCATATCATCGATTCGCGTTGGCCGCGTTTATCGCTTTTTGACAGCGACCAGGTGTTAATGTTCGCCTCACAATCAGATATCTCCAATATCATTTCACCTCGAGCGTATGTGAATTACGACGAGAAGATTTTTGGCAAACTGGATGAAGAAAACTGGTGTGCTATTTATCAGAAAGCCGAATTGGCGCTTCAGCTTGAACAATGGGATCAAATAGCCGGGTTTAAATCCGAAGCCGAAACGAAAGGGTATAAACCCGGCGATGAAATTGAATGGATGCCTTTCTTGCAGGGCGCTATCTATTTTAGCGACACCGATCAGATAAAGGTAATCATGTCACAGATCACTCAACCCTTCGTGGTGTCACAGGCTTGCACAACGTATGAGGCCATGCAGAAGGGTGGATATTATTCAAGTCAGACTTCTATGGATGAGAATAAAGATTTGGTATGTCCAGTGGAGGACATGGTCATAGAATAAATGTTATTACAATGTAAAGTGCTTATTACTGCTCACTGAATTTTAGGATTTTATATTTAAAGATCATAACGCTCTTCAACATAGGTAGAGATTTTACTTGGCGAGCATACTAGTTAATGTAGAAGCACCATGAGACTAACACATTAGTAAGATTATTTTTGGATGATAATGTCCTTGCAATAATGAAATCTTCATAAAATCTTGAATTTTTACGATTACAATGCAGATGGACTATTTGTTTTTAGGAGGTCCATCATGAATACTGACTTTAACTTTGTACGCGAATTTCTGTTTGCCGTTGAACGCGAAGAGACTGATCCGATCACGCCACTCACCAAAGATCAATTGGGATTTTCTGATATTCCGGATGGAATGTTCAGTCGGCAGGTAACCCTTTTTGGCCGAGCTGGATTGCTGGAATTAATTAACCAAAAAACGGAACTTGGCAGCCGATTCTTCGCCGCAAGATTAACCAATGAAGGCCGCGAATTTCTTCATGAAATACGCGATGAAGAAATCTGGAAGCGCATTTTGAGTATTCATACTGAAGATGTTCAAACTTTTTCTCTTTCAGTTTTGCTTGCTCTTGCTCAACGGGTTGTGGAGTTGAATCGAAAGAAAGAAGGATAGATCAAAAGTGTTTAGGAAGGTGAGTTCTTTTGGTAAGATAGATTTTCACTAAGGTTAAAATGTAAACGAACACTCCCCACCAACCTGGCGGGGAGTGTTTTGAACACAAGATTAATCACAAACCTTTGAGCATGTTGCCTAAAGCAAGAACCACAAAACCCATTACAATGATGCCAGTTGAGTAGATACTCACAACGCCTAGAGGAAGCACTGATGCAGCGACTCCCAAGACAACCATCAGGATCGAAATCCAAAAAGTAACTTTTTTCGGCGGGGTTAATTTCATGTCATTCTCCTTTATCTAATTCCCATGAACAAATAGTTGCAAGCAAAGTTTGCACACTATAAATATTATACAACCCTTACCAATAGTATGAATTACTCGAACCAGAGCCCACTTTGAACACCCGGATCAGTCTTATCAACGACAATTCGGTAAATCATAACTTTTTTCTCGTAAGTCACTTTGTAGCGTACAGAGTAATAATCACCAACATCCTGAACACTAATCAATTCAACAGATTCCGATTTTCCAAGCTGATCAAATGTGGTATAGATTTTATCCATATCAGCCGTTTTGATGGAATTTAGCATGACATCAGAAAAATGGCTTGAAAAAGTATCATAGTTTTTGATCTCAATGCCGGTAATCAAATCATTAACAATGACATCCGTATTAGCGAGGATGGCGTCACGATCAGGCCCTTCCTCGACATAAACAGGTGTGGCTTGCGTGCCACATGCAGATAATATAATTGCTGATAATAAACTTACAATAATGATCAATCGAGTTTTCATTTTTTATTCCTTTCTTTAAATGGATGACGAAAATAGTATACACCCAACCAAGAAGCGAATAATCTTTCTATTCAGCGAATTAACATATTTCAAACAATTGGTGTGCATAAAATGTGTGAAAATATATTGTAAAGAATATTGATATTATTAATAATCAAATAAAAATAATTTATAAAATGTAATTACTATTGACAAAAAGAAAAACTATTGCTAAACTATTTTAGATTTATTGAATTAGAGTAAATGAATATTGAGAGGCAGTGATGAAACAAACCATAATCCCGATTAAATCAAATGCACATGTTTTTATCAAATGCAGTGCAGATTTGTCTGTTGAGGGCAGCGCAGAATCTACTTTGGTGGTAATTGTTGATCAAGGTGACAGCTTGCGAATGCGGGAGGAAAACGGCGTTTATCGGATTCAATCTGACACTGACTGTCGCTTGATTTTGCCAGACACTGCGACGGTGACGGTTGAAAAAAACGGCGGAGACAGTCAATTGCGGAATCTAAAAAGCCGCGTGGTTATTGGCAAGATAGGTGGTGATTTAAAGCTGGATTCCATCAATGGCGCTTCTGTGGAATCGGTGGGTGGCGATTGTCATATTTTCGCTGCGATAGGCGCTGTTGAACTTGTTCGCATTGGTGGTTCTCTTACGGCCGATGGAGGAGAATCCATTTTTGCGAGCGGAGTAGGTGGAGATGCTCAGATTTATAATTTCTCAGGCAAGATTGAAGTAAACGCAGGCGATGAAGTCATTATTCAAATTTCTCAAGCAATCGTCCCAGAGATTCGCGTACAAGCTGGATCAGACATTGAGCTTTATCTACCTGAAAGTGCAAATTGCCAATTGGACTTGAAAAGCGGCGGTGAAAGCATAGAAGTTCATGCTGCCGGTCAGGATGTTGAATTGGACAGTCGTGAGTTTTCCGTTCCGCTGGGAAGTGGTGGAGCCACGGTCTCACTCATTGCTGGTGACAGCATCCAGGTCACTGATCGAGAAAAAATCGCAAACGATGATCACGGTTCGGTATGGGATGAGGATCATTGGAAGAGTTTTGGATTCGACATCGGCCGAACTGTTCGTCAAGGATTGAAAATCGCCGGCGATTCAGTTGATATGGCGCTCAAGCAAGCTGAAAAAGCGACCAAGGAAGCCAGTCGTGAAGTGGAACGCGTTTTTAGAGAACTGGATGGAAAACATTACCGCCATGTCCCGCACAGCAATGTGGTTGGTTTTTCTATGGATGATAGACAACCTGCTTCACCCAATGCAAAAGCCGGACCCAGTGATGAAGAAAGGATGCTGGTGCTGAAGATGCTTCAGGAAAAGAAAATTACGGTTGAAGAAGCCGAAAAATTGTTAAATGCGCTGGATCGCTGAGGTGGAGAAAATGACAACAGACGAAAATAAACTTGAGATTTTGCGAAAAGTAGAAAACGGTACGCTATCAATTGAAGAAGGTGCTGACCTGATTGGCATACTTGATAGCGCGAAGTCTGAGCCAGAACCACAACCTTTCGAACCGGTTTCTAGCAATGGAAAAATGAGCTCTATGGGACCCATTGAAAAGCATGAAGCCTCAGGTTGTTGGAAAGCAGCCTGGAGCATGTTTTTGGTAGGTGGGGCGATCCTTTCGGGCTTTTCTGCCTATTGGGTTTATCAGGGATATATGAATAAAGGGTTCAGTTGGGGGTTTTGGCTCTCATGGATCCCCATGGTGATTGGTATTGGATTGATGTTTTTCGGCTGGGCGCTGATGGAATCTCCGTGGATGCATGTAAAAGTACGCGCAAATGAAGAAGGAAAGAAATACAATTTCATTTTCAGCATGCCAATACCTTTTAATATTGGGCGTTGGGCGGTGAGTACTTTCGGTCAGTATATGCCAAATGAAGTAAAAAATAAGGATATCTTGAATGTTCTGGATCAAGCCGAAGCTTCCATCAATAGAGGAGAAACTTTTCAGGTTCAGGTGGATGATGAGAAAGACGGAACTAAAGTAGATATTTTTATCAATTGATCATTTTTCTATATGTTTTTGTGAAATTATTTCTCCTACTTGATCAGTATTCGGATTTATAAGCGAAGTTGAATCTAACGTATTTTGGTAAGTCGGTTCTAGGCTTTGGTTCAATAGAGCTAATTGTTTTTACGAATTTCTCAGCTTCTTGTGAAGATTGAAAAAGCACGGCCAGTGGGTTGTTAATATTAAAAAAATCCTATTTTTTAGGTGGGATTAAATATGAAGATATTGTAGGAAGTGAGAAAAAGGAACAAAACCAACTTTATATTGAAAAATAAAAAATCGCACCTTTTCCTATCTCGGCTTCCGCCCAGATTTTTCCTCCATGGCGTTCGATAATTCGCTGAACGATGGACAATCCAATGCCAGTGCCAGGAAATTCAGAAGTTGGATGTAAACGTCGAAACGGTTTGAAAATCAGTTCTGCATTTTTCATATCAAAACCGGCACCGTTGTCGCGGATAAAGTAAATTGTTTTTTCTTCAATTTGTTGGGAACCGAAAATGATATCTGCTCTTGATTTTTTTGAAGAATATTTTAAGGCATTTGTTAATAAATTTTCAAGTGCAACTTTCAACAAACCTTTGCTTCCTTGAACAATTATTGCCTCCTGGATTGAGATATGAACATCCCTATTAGGGTGTTCTTTCATATATTCATCAACTATCAAGTGAGCTAAATCACTTAAATTGACAGATTCAATTTCCATTTCTGCGTGACTGATATGCGATAATTCCAGAAGGTCATCAATTAAGCTATTCATTTGTTGACTGGCAAGAATAATGTTTTCAAGGTAGGTCTTATTTGTGTTATCAAGTTTATCTACTGATTCATCAAGTATGATCCGACTAAAACCACTCATTGCTCTCAAGTGTGAACGCAGATCATGCGAAACAGAGTAACTAAATGTTTCCAATTCTTGATTAGCGTTTTGAAGCTCTGAAGTTCGGAAATCAACTTCGTCTTGTAGATGCTCACTATAATGTTTAAGCTGCTCTTCTGAGCGAATCCTTTCAATAAGGCGCCACATTCCTTCCAAAAGAAGTGTTAGTTGTTGAATATCATTCTCATCGTAGACTTTTTCTTTATTGCCAACTCCTGCAACGAGAACTATCTGTTTTCCGACGAAAACAGGAATACTCAGATATCGACTGATCGTCACATGATCCGATGGAACACCTTTTTTTGATAAATTTGGCGCATCATAATCATTTATGATTATTGCTTTTCGTTGCCGGACAGATTCGCCTAACAAACCTAAGTCGCGAACAGCAAGTTTGGAAGGTTTTTCGCTCCTGGCATTACCAATGGTGGATTGTGATGACCATGAAACCATGGATAAAACTGACTCATCATCATTCAAAAATGCAAGATAGCCAATCTTGCTGTGAGTCAAAAAAACAGCTTTATCTAGAGCATAGTCAACAACTTGCTGAAGATTTGCATCTGTCATTTGGTTCAAATGTAACAAGGCCTCAATACGTTCTGAATTCTGGCGCAATATTTCTTCGGTATTTTTGTTCTCAGCAATGAACCTGGCTTGCTGAACATTCTGATAAGCAATTGAAGATAATTGGCTCGCCAGGGTAAATAAAGCCTGCGAAACCTGACTAAATTTTTCCTTTGACATAGAAGGGACTTCTAGAAACGCCTCAATGACTTGATCCTCATCAGCGTTAATTTCTTGGGCATACGGCCTGATTTTCTCAATTGTTTGGGTTTCATCACGTATCTGCCCAATCAACCAATTCGCAATATGTTTTCCCCCGACAGAAATGGCTGCACCGGCATCCCATAATCCTCCGCTCAAGCAAGGTTGTATGGTAGGCCCGGTAAAATTGAGATTGCCAATTTTGGCATCAGATTTGTAACAATTGCTTAATCCTTTTTCTGTTTTACGGATAATATCCCGGCATAATCGACAAAAGTGACTTGGTTTTGTAATCGGACTTCCATCAATATGTGTAATAATCGAAGCAACACCGGTTGCAGCAGCAAAATCATCCTGTAATTTTTGAATTTCTGATAAATTAAATAATTCTTCAAAAACGACGTTGCCTGAATCTTCCAGTGGTTTAGTTAATGCGATTATTCTTTTTTCTAACGCTTCTTCAGTTAGCTTTAAATTAGTAATATCTGTGATGTAACCCTCAAGGAAAAATTGATTATCTTTGGTGGAAAAAACGCCCGTTCCTTGTTCCCAAACCCACCTTATTTCTCCTTTTCTTGTGATCAGGCGATAGGTGAGAGTAAAGGACTCTTTATTTTTTATTGCTAAATTAATAATTTTATGAATACGATCTCGGTCCTCAAAGAAAACGAGATCAGAATATGGAACCAGTTTATTATTAATTAGTTCAGCAGGTTCATATCCGGTTAGTGCGAAACAGCCATCACTAACAAATTCCATTGTAAAATATTGATCGTTTTTACAGCGGTATGCCAATCCGGGTAAATTCATTAATAATGTTTCATGCTCACGTTGACGTTCCTTAAGTTCGCTTTCTGCTTTTATACGCTCAGTAATCTCTCGGAAACTCCAGACACGACCATTTACATTTCCATCAAGAATCATAGGGAGCGAAGCTCTTTCGAAAGTGCGTCCATCTTTTAAGGCTAAAATGTCAAACAGTTCAGCATTTGGATCTTGATTGATCTTTTTAACTATCCGCACAAATTTATCCGGATCAATGGTTTGTTCTTTAATAAACTCAAGGAGTTTTTTATTATCATGACTTGCTATTATTGTTTCTGGAATATGCAACATTTGAACAAAGCGATGATTTGTTAGGATTATTTTAGAATCATGACTTACAACTAGTATTCCATTATCGGTTGCTTCAAGTGTCCCTTCTAATGTAGCTACTAATTCAAGATTTTTGCGTTCAATATATTTTTGAGCACTGACATCTTGGGTCGTACCGATTTTTTTGATTGCATTTCCAGCGCTATCAAAAATTGTTTCACTGCGCTCATGCAAATATTTTGTTCGCCCATTGGAAAATTGAAGTCGGTAATCAATTTCAATGATCGCCTTTTGATTTCGGGAATAGAGATGGGTATTCTTTACTAAATCGCGATCATCAGGATGAATCAATTTAAATATCATTTTTCCAGAAATATTCGTTCCTAGCGGAATTTTTTCATAAATTCGATACATCTCATCCGACCAGGTTATTTCGTCATTGATGAAATTGATTTCCCAGTTGCCTATTATCGCAATCTGTTGAGCTTTTTTCAAACTTTCTTCACTTGATATAAGCGCATTTACTGTTTCACGCAATTGGATTGTCATTTGATTGAAAGAAGCGGCGAGAATACCAATTTCATCCTTTGAATGGATATTTAGCTCTTGGTTTAGATCACCTTGGGCTATTATTTCCACTACTTTCGTCATCCGGCGAATGGGGTTCGTGATGGAATTGGCGATAAGTAAACCAGATATTCCCATCAGAATAGACAGCAAAATTCCAGTAATCCCTAAAATGCCGGTCATCTTGTTTTTACCGTCATCAAGTACTGATGTATAAACTTGTAATTCATCTTCGTAAGCACTAATACCAATCACCCAATCCCAAGGCTGGTAATAAGAAAGCCTGGCAATCTTCCATCTTGGATTAGGTTCACCGGGATTTTGCCATAAATACCGTATGGTATCTAACTGTTCGGGTTCTAATATTAATGCTTTAGCGATTAAAGTCCTGATGAAAAACTCACCAGAGGCATCTACTGAATTCCATATGTTTTCACCATCACGGATACCCTCTTTGGAGATTATATATTGACCTTGATCGGCACCGGTTCCCAGAAGCACAAACACATAACCAGAATCACCTACTTTAGTGTTAATAATCGCCTTACGAACGCGTTCTTCAAGATGTTCAAGCTTCATTCCAACGTAAAGCATCCCGATAATGTTTTGTGAATTGTCCAAGATTGGCTTATATGCAGTAAGATACCAATCATTTACAACATAAGCTCGTCCAAGATAAGTATTTCCATTAAGAATCGTTGAGATTACCTGGTTTGGTGTGCCATCTGGGTTATTCGCTGGAATGTAGGTTCCAATTGCTCGTAAATCATCATCATTTCTTATTGTGGTGGCTACTCGTAACATGTCCCCATTTTCATTCATGCGTTGGAAAATAGTGGTTGTGTTTCCGACCAGAGTTTCAACTTCATCTACTACTAATGTATGTACGGTAGGATTCGTATTAACTTCAATCCACTGATTTCCGATATATAGTTTTGGTAACTTGATATTGATTCTAGTGTTGGTAAATTGATTCGTTGCCTGCCAAGTTATAAGCTCATCAGATAAACTGATTTCTCCATGCAAATCAAGAACATGTTGAGCAACACGTAAATTATCGTGAATTTGCTGTTGAACAGCTAGATCTTCAGTTTGGACAAGATTATAGATGCCGTATGCAATATTATCAATATCGGAGTTTATTAGAATATTTACATTTTCTTGAGCTGATAAATTGAATTTGTTAATTTGCCAAATGGTTAAGATCACCAATATTATTGCTGTGACAATTACACTTCCAACACCAAGAATCGCAATTTTTGCACGCAATTTTAGATTCTGAAAATATGGGGCCATTTGCTGACCTCTTGTAATATTCCATCACCAATAATTAAACCTGCTTTACGTAACTAATTGTAACCATAATAATTGAAATTGACTACTTAATAATAATTATAATAGTGATTTCGCGCCATAAAAATCCGGGAAAATTCTTTTCATGTATAATCCAGTTGTGAAATGGAATCGGATTACTGGCATCATCCTCTTAATAATGGCATTAGTATGTTTGCTTATTTCAATCTGGCCGGTTGCTGATCATACTATCCAAATTCCTTTTTCGATTTCAGATGAAATAGCAGGTAAACTGGAATTAAGCAATCCAGATCAGATGCGTGTTGGCGATAAAACTGAAATCATTTTGCGTATAGTACTGGATCAAGACTCGCAAGAAAATCAAAGGCTAACACTTATCAGCAAACTTGAATTGTATAATTTGGAAGTGACTCCCCGGAGGGAAAGCGAGGTAACTATTGATCGCTCCATTCCCCTGGTTTTAAGATGGAAAATAACACCACGCACATCTGGCATTTATTCTGGAACATTGTGGCTTTTTGCTGAAGCGAACACGGGTGATAGAAGCCTGATTCTGGCACGACCGATTCAACTGGTCGCAAAAACTTTATTTGGTGTTTCTTATCAGATGGCAAGAATTATTGGTTTCATTGGGTTGATCACTGCCATTTTTTTGTTTTTCTTTCCAATTATTAAGCAAAAGCTGCGTGGTTTGGCGTACAATCTTATGTAGATGCAATTTGCATTTGTATATGATAAAATAACTCAAGTTAGTAAGATTATTCGTGTTTGAGGAGTGGCAAATGCTTAACGAGTGGTTATATCTGGGGATATTTCTTATCATTGCTCTCGCAATCCCTGCAGCAGCATTGCTTATTGCAGGAATGCTTTCTCCCAAAAAGCCAAACCCAATCAAAGATTCGACCTACGAATGCGGTATGGAAACCGTAGGTGTTTCATGGGTGCAATTTAAAGTGCAATATTATATTTATGGATTGATCTTCTTGGTTTTTGATGTAGAAATTGTGCTTCTTTATCCCTGGGCAGTCGCTTACAACAAAGTGGCGCTTTTTGGAGTAATTGAGCTGATACTTTTTGTGGCAATTTTGGCCAGCGGTTTGTTATATGCATGGCGCAAAGGCGCATTGGAATGGGTATAAGCACAAGCATTGGAGTTAATCAATGAACTTTATTTATGATCCTGTTCCGTGGGTGATTAACTGGTTGACCCAACTACTCTTAAGTTGGGGGCTTTCAGAAAATTTTGTAACCACCCTTTTATATCTCATTGGTGCTGTTTTGATCTGTCTTGGTGCCATGCTTTTTACCACCATGCTTATCTGGGCAGAAAGAAAGATCGGCGGCCGTTTTCAAGACCGCCTAGGCCCCAATCGGGTTGGCCCATGGGGGATTTTTCAATCCATTGCGGATATGTTAAAGATTTTCACCAAGGAATACATAAATCCTGTAGGCATCGACAAAATTCCATTTAACTTAGCCCCAGTTTTGGCTGTCGCAGCCGTGTTGGCTGTTTGGGCTGTGATTCCTTTCTCTCAGACAGTGTTCGGTTCTAACATTAATGTAGGCATATTATATATTATCGCTATTGGCGGTTTAGGCGAGATGGCAATCATCCTGGCTGGATTTGGTTCCAATAATAAATATGCGTTGTTGGGAGCATTCCGTGCAGTGGCTCAGCTCATCAGTTATGAAGTGCCCATGGTTATTGTCTTGTTGATCCCTGTAATGTTCAGCGGATCTATGGGACTGAATGAAATTGTTCAGGCACAGACGATTCCCTTCATAGTATATGCACCAGTGGCTTGCATCATATTTTTTATCTGCTCCATCGCAGAAAATGGTCGTGCACCGTTTGATTTACTTGAAGCTGATTCAGAATTGGTCGCAGGATACAATATTGAATATTCCGGTTTGAAATTCGGCATGTTCTTCGTAGCTGACTTTCTGCATGCCTTCACTTCAGCCATTGTCTTTACCACCATTTTCCTCGGCGGTTGGCAGGGTCCCGGTGTGGAGCAGATACCCGTTCTTGGCGGAGCATACATGCTGATTAAAACCCTGCTGGTTTATTTCTTGATGCTGGCGATTCGCTTTACTGTACCGCGCTTCAGGATTGATCAGATGATGGCTCTCAACTGGAAAATTCTGACTCCGTTGGCGTTGGTCACCGTGGTCGTGACTGCCCTGGTGGATAAAGCAATCCCTCATGAAATGACTGTCATACGAATTGGTGCTTTACTTGTCGTAAATTTAATCATATGGCTACTGGCAGACCGCATGATCACTATTTATCGCAAACGCAATCCTGTTCAAGTAGTGACTGGCAAGTTGCGACCATTGGCACGCCCTGAATTTCTTTCGGTTGCCGAAAAGGAGACTGCTCAATGACAGGCATGCAGTTAATATTTCTCATAGCGGCCGCTGTTGTGGTGTCGTCAGCATTTATGAGTGTCACCTCAAGACGGATGATACATGCAGCTTTGTGGTTTGTTTTGGCTTTACTCGGTGTGGCGGTAATTTATGCCTTGCTGGAAGTTAGTTTCTTTGCGGTTGTGCAAGTGCTGGTTTATGTGGGTGCAATTGCCATCTTGATTATTTTCGCCACGATGCTCACCAGACGAGCTCTTGAAGACCATGGTAAACAGTTCAATCGAGCCACACTTATGACCCTGGTAATTGTCAGTGTTATTTTTGCCGGGTTAGTGTTTTCGCTAAGGTCGTGGCCACAGCTTCAAAGCATGACAGCGCCACTTTCTGCGGATCAACTTGATGTTGGCGTTCTTGGGTTGGCTCTCACCGCACCTGACGGATTCGCGCTGCCTTTTGAAGTCACTTCGATTCTATTATTGGCTGCTTTAATTGGCTCTATTTACGTGGCTTATGAACGGAAGGAGAAAAAGAAATGATTCCGTTGTACTGGTATCTTCTCCTTGCCGCTCTGCTCTTTTGTATTGGTTTGTTTGGGGTTATCACGCGCAAGAACGCGGTGGGCATACTGATTTCGATTGAATTGATGCTTAATGCTGCAAATATCAACTTGCTTGCTTTCTGGCGTTATTTATATTCCGATACCGGCGACTTGCGCGGACAAGTGTTCGTAATCATAATCTTTGTGGTTGCTGCTGCAGAAGCTGCTGTTGGTCTGGCGATGATTATCTCGGCTTACAGGCAGAAGCAAACGGTTGTTGCCAACGAAATTGACTCGATGAAAGGTTAATCCATTGAATTCGATCCTTTCACTAAATGAACTAATTTGGTTGATCCCTTTGCCGCCACTGGTGGCTTTTGCCGTAATCCTCTTATTGGTAAAAAAGTCAAACCGCGCCAGTCACTCGACGGCTATTTTGGCTGCAGGACTTTCGTTTGTGGGCAGTATGATCGTCTTTATCAAGGCAATTAATGCAACGGGGCTGGCAAAGGCACCCTTTGGCAGTGAAATAAACTGGCTGCCTACCGGAGATACCTGGCTAAAGATTGGTGTCATGGTAGACCCCTTGACGGCAGTGATGCTTTTCTTTGTCGCCTGGACAATATTAATGATCATTATTTATAGCGTGGGATATCATAACTTTGGACAGCCAAAAGGTGATCGCGACCGTCCAGGTTTGCCGCCACACGGCGCTGAGGTTTCAGAACACGGCAAGACGCACCGCGTGCTTTCGATTGAACCGATGTATGCCCGCTTTTTCGCACTGATCAGCCTCTTCGCTTTCGCAATGTACCTGCTGGTGGTGAGCGACAATCTGTTAACGCTCTACATCGGCTGGGAGATCATGGGTTTATGCTCCTATTTGCTGATCGGATTCTGGTACGGCAAAGAATCCGCACGTAAAGCAGCAATCAAAGCGTTTATCACCACCCGCATTGGTGATGTTTTCATGCTGCTAGGTCTGGCGGCTTTGTATACACTGACCGGCAGTTTAAGCTTTAATGAGATCCTTTCCAACCCGGCGGTTCTTGAAACCCTTTCCACCAGTATCTCACCAGTCTTGGGACTCACGTGGGCAGGTTTGGTTGGATTGCTGCTGTTTATCGGCACAATCGGTAAATCCGCTCAGTTTCCGTTGCACGTTTGGCTGCCTGACGCCATGGAAGGACCCACACCAGTATCTGCCATGATCCACGCGGCTACGATGGTTTCGGCAGGTGTGTATATGGTGATCCGCTTTTTTCCGCTGATATCAGCGGGATGGCATCAAGGAGACGTGCTCAACCCGACCATGACTATTATGGCAAGTATTGGCGCGTTCACAGCCCTGTTCGCAGCTACGATTGCTATGGCACAAAACGATGTCAAAAGGGTGTTAGCTTTTTCGACTATTTCGCAGTTGGGATACATGATCGCAGCTTTAGGTATTGGCGCTTACACAGCAGCGACTTTCCACCTGATTACCCACGCTTTCTTCAAAGCATTGTTGTTTCTGGGTTCTGGTTCGGTAATCCATGGCATGGAACACGGGGTTCTGCACAGCGGCAAGCACATTGATCCGCAAGACATGCGCCAGATGGGAGGGCTGCGCACCAAGATGCCGCATACCTTCTGGTCTTTCCTGGCCGGCGGATTAGCGCTCTCGGGTTTTCCTTTAATCACAGCAGGTTTCTGGTCTAAAGATGAAATCCTTTCAGGTGCGTTTTTAGGCTCGCATATGGCAGTTTTTATCATGCTTGCATTGGCCGCTTTATTGACTGCATTTTATACGGCTCGGCAGATAACCTTGGTCTTCTTTGGCGAACCGCGCAGCGAAGCTGCCAGACATGCTTCAGAGACCAAGCCAGAGATGACGACTCCGTTGTTGATTCTGGCGTTTTTTGCCCTTACCCTGGGCTGGGTGGGAATTCCAAAAGAATTTCCAATTCTTGGTCCGATTTCTCCAGCCTGGCTTCAAACCTTTATGGGTCAAATGGTTGAAGGCGCACACGCAGAAGGGCACTCACTGGTTCCCGTGTTAACCTCCCTGGTGGTTTCACTGGGTGGCCTGACTTTAGGATGGCTGGTATATCGCAGATTTAAATCCGCAACCCAGCAGGATCCCATGGAAAAAGGACTTGGTTATTTCTTTAAGGTGTTCCAGAACAAGTATTGGGTGGATGAGTTTTACGAGGTGGTCTTTATCAGACCTGCGGGTTGGTTTGCAGAAAAAATTTCATACCAATTAATTGATCTAACCCTCATTGATGGCGCACTGCACGGCATTGGGCGCATCGGAAACGGATTGGGCAAGCTCTTTCGCTTCGGGTTTGACCAACCTGTTGTCAACGGTGCCGGGGATGGGGTGGCAGCCAGCACTAAAGGACTGGGTAATCTGCTGCGGCGCATGCAAAACGGCAAGATCCAGCACTATATGGGATTGGCGATCTTGTTCATCGTGTTGATCACTATTGCGGTAGTTTATTTTGTACAAATCTGAGAGTAGGAAACCCTTATGACCTTTCTTTCAATTCCGATTCTCGCCTGGTTGATTTTGATCCCTGTTTTAGGTGGGCTGTTGTTATTATTGATTCCTGGCAAGAAAGTCGCACTGTTGCGCTGGAGCGCTTTGGGTATCAGCTTGATTCCGTTGGTAATGGCTGTGGTCTTGTGGGTAAATTATCAACCCAAGGCAGATGCGCTATTTCAATTCGAGATGAACATCCCATGGTTTGCGGCGATAAATTCAAATATCCATTTCGGTATTGATGGTATATCGTTGGTGATGGTGCTATTGACTGCTCTTTTAACGCCGTTAGCGATTCTGACCTCTTTCAATATTAAAGTGAATGTCAAAGCTTTCATGGTGCTGTTCTTGCTCTTGGAAACAGGCATTCTTGGCGTTTTCGTCTCACTTGACCTGCTGGTATTCTTCCTCTTCTGGGAAATCGGTCTGGTACCAATGTATTTCTTAATCAATCTGTGGGGTGGCGAGAAACGCAATTATGCTTCATTAAAATTCATTATATTCACTATAGGCGGCTCGCTTGGACTGCTGTTAGCCATCCAGATGATCGGAGTGGTGACGGGGACATTCGATTTCGTAGAAATCCTAATTGCCTGGCCTGCGCTGCAAAGTGGCACTCTCTTTGGACTTCCACTCGAGACGGTCAAAGCGATAGCCTTCTGGGCTTTCGTGATCGCTTTCGCAATCAAGGTTCCGGTGTGGCCTTTTCACACCTGGCTGCCTGATGCTCATACAGAAGCGCCCACCGGTGGAAGTATGATCCTGGCAGGTGTGCTATTGAAACTTGGTGCCTACGGTTTCTTGCGTTTGGTGCTGCCGCTCTTCCCGGTTGAATCTGCAAAATACGCAGGTTGGTTGGCGGTCTTAGCCGTGGCTGCAATTGTGTTTGGCGCGCTTTCGGCTGCCAGTCAGAAAGATTTCAAACGTCTGGTGGCTTATTCATCCATCAACCACATGGGATTCGTGATCCTGGCAGTGGCTGCGGCGGCCTGGGCTGGCGGCAGCACTGACCCGGCAATCAGGCAAAGCAGTGTCATTGCAGCCAATGGCGCCGTACTGCAGATGTTCAACCATGGATTGAGTGCGGCGGGCATGTTCTTTCTGGTAGGCGTGCTATACGACCGGGCTCATACGCGCATGCTCGACAAATTTGGTGGGTTGTTTGCCATTGTCCCGACTTATGGTGCCATTCTGATCTTTCTTTCGATGGCCTCACTGGGATTGCCCGGTTTAAATGGATTTGTATCTGAATTTATGATTGTACGAGGTGTTTGGCCAATCTTCATGCTGTTGACGGCTATCAGCATGGTCGGACTTTTGTTTACCGGTGTGTATGTGGTTAAGGCACTCAAACTGGTGCTTCAAGGGCCGTTCAATGAAACCTGGGCTGGCAAAATTTCAGAAATTAACCTGCGCGAACTTTTTGTCATCGTGCCGTTGATGATCTTGATTTTGTCTATCGGTGTTTGGCCAAGCTGGATACTAAACATAATCAACCAGACCGTTATGCGCTGGTTTTAGAGGAGCATCATGACCTTTCCGTTTCTTAGTGTTTTGATTCTTCTTCCCCTTTTGGCCGGGGTGATCTTGCTGCTACTGCCTGCTGGCAAGCGCGGATTGATCCGCGGAATTGCTCTGGGTGTTTCACTGATCACCTTTGCAATATCGGTCTATTTATTTGCAGCTTACGATAAAGATCTGGCTGGATACCAGTTTGTTGAACAGATGCAATGGCTGCCCGCATTGGGAATCTCTTATCATCTCGGTGTGGATGGTTTCAGCCTGCCGCTTGAACTCTTGGCCGGTATCGTAGTACTTTGCGGTGTAATGGTCTCATGGAAAGTGGAAGACCGACCGCGTGAGTTTTTTGCATTTATCATGTTCCTTGCTTCAAGTGTGTTTGGTGTTTTTGCATCACTTGATTTATTCTTACTCTTCTTCTTTTTTGAACTGGCGGTTTTCCCCAAGTATTTGATGATTGTGATGTGGGGCTCTCCGAAGACGAAGGAATACGGCGGAATGAAGCTGACGCTCTACCTCTTCTTCGGATCGGTGGTAGCGCTGGTGGGTGTGTTGGCAATTTACTTCACTTCTGGATTGCAAACTTTTAACCTGTTGGAACTGGAACAAGCCGGTTTTGGTTTGGCTGTACAGAAACTGTGGTTTCCCTTTATCTTTATCGGTTTTGGTGTGCTGGGGGGTCTCTTTCCGTTTCACAGTTGGGCGCCAGATGGTCACGTTGCCGCACCGACGGCAGTTTCAATGCTGCTGGCAGGGGTAGAGATGAAAGTGGGTGCATTTGCCGCCTTGCGCGCCGGGTTGATGCTGTTGCCAGATGGAATGCAATTTTGGGCGCCTTTGGTCTTGATTTTGGCAACCATCAATGTGGTTTATGGTGCATTCATTGCCATGATTCAGACAGACTTCAAGTACGTGATTGGTTTTTCATCCGTGTCACATATGGGGTTAGTCTTCATTGGTTTTGCCACGCTAACGCCTGAAGGGCTTACCGGGGCTGGCTTGCAAATGTTCTCGCACGGCATTATGACAGCACTTTTCTTTGCTGTGGTAGGGATGGTCTACGATCGGGCACATACCCGCAACATGGCGGAATTGGGAGGTCTTGCCAAGCATATGCCGCTGGCAATGATCGGTTTTGTTGTTGGTGGTCTGGTATCCATGGGCATGCCTGGCTTTTCAGGGTTCGTGGCTGAGATTCCCATCTATATGGGCGCATGGAAAACCATGCCTTTGGTGGCGATTATTTCTGTGATATCTATAGTGGTTACAGCGGCTTACATTCTGCTGGTTGTTAGAAGGGTCTTTTTTGGAGAAACCCCCGAACCGATCCGCGCTGGGTTGAGCGATATTTCGGTTATGGATAAGATCGTGGTGGTTGGATTATCACTGCTCATGATCTTAATCGGTTTGATTCCCTCCCTGCTGGTGCCGATGATCCAAGGCGGCGTCAGCCATATTCTTTCACTGGTGGGAGGTGCATAGATGACTCTTTCAGTTTCTCAAATGACCTTGGCAATTTTGCCTGAGATATTACTAGTTGTTTTGGTCGGGGTGCTGATCGTAATCAGCATGATAAAGCGCGATAAATGCAACCAGGTGTTGGGATGCATCACTGCTGGTGGCTTCATTCTGGCGATTGTTTCAGCCTTTTTGTTTGCCATGCCCAAAGCTGAACCTGCCCTGATCTGGGGCGACATGCTGCGTCTGGATTCGGCAACTTTTGTCTTTAGAATGATCTTCTTGTTTGGCGCTGCATTAACCGCTATTTTCTCTTGCACCGAAGATTCCATCCGCTGCCGGCCCGAGTTCTACATGATGCTGGTCTTTTCGACCCTTGGGATGAGTTTGATGGCATCTTCGAGCGACATCATCATGCTCTTTTTGGCAATTGAAACTGCATCCATTCCGCTTTACGTAATGGCGGGTATCAAGATTAAAGAAGAAAAATCCGTTGAAGCAGGGTTAAAATATTTCCTTTTTGGCGGTATGTCTTCGGCGATTATGGTTTATGGTTTCAGTTTAATCTATGGGTTCAGCGGCACGACTCACCTGTATGATATTGCACAAGGTGTGATTGCCCATCAGGTTCCGATTGCGGGTGTGGTGGTGGCAATTGTGCTGGTGCTGGCCGGGTTTGCTTTCAAGATCAGTGCTGCGCCATTCCATTTCTGGGCACCTGATGTTTACGAAGGTTCTCCGACATCGGTTACCGGATTTCTATCGACGGTTTCGAAAGCGGCTGGGTTTGCAGCTTTGATTCGCATCTTGATGATCCTGTTCCATGCCGATGGTGGAGTCGTCTGGCAGGCACTGATAGCCTCACTGGCAGTTGCCAGCATGTTTACAGGTAATCTAATTGCCATCCCTCAAAAGAACATCAAACGGATGCTGGCATATTCATCCATTGCGCAAGCCGGGTATATCCTAGTGGGGCTGGCAAGTCATAGCAATCTCGGATTCAGCAGCGCTATCTATTATTTGATGGCTTATCTGGTGACCAACCTGGCTCTCTTTGCTATCGTTGGCTGGGTTGGAAGAAAGACTGGCTCAGAGGATGTATCAGCTTTTGCCGGATTAAGCAAACGTTCTCCGGGATTGGCACTGGCCATGTTGATAGGGCTGCTTTCACTGGGTGGTATTCCACCTTTTGGCGGTTTCTTTGCAAAGTTGCTGGTCTTTGGGGCAGCCGTTGAATCTGGATGGGCGTGGCTGGCCATTGTAGGTGTAATCAATTCAGTGATCGGTCTTTACTATTATTTGCGAGTGCTCAAGGTAATGTATGTGGATGAACCGGTTGAAAACACCCCTCTGAAGATAAAAGAACCTTTGTGGCTTGTCGGTTTGATACTCTGCCTAGTTTTGGTGGTGGTCATGGGTGTGGTGCTGACTCCCTGGTTTGGAATTTCCAATTGGGCAACGATTGGGTTCTAATTTAGAAGATTAAACATGCACATCCTCGGTATTAGAAACTCAAAGATTTCTTGGATTATGATCTGAAAAAATTCTTCAAGCTATTGTCTAGAGCAAATTACCGTATAAAAAAAAGTAAGGGCAATTCATGAATTGCCCTTACTTTATCAGTTATGCAGCCTTAGCGTTTTCTGCTTCTTGTTTCTTTTTGGTGCGGTTCTTCAACATTTTCAACATGAAGGTGTCTTCGCGTTCACGCTCTTCCAGTGAACTGACGATGAAACTAACAGTTTCTTCATATTCAGGGATGAAGATGTATTGCAAGGCATTGACACGGCGCTGTGTCTTGCGCAATTCAGTGGCAAGCCGCCAAACCGTGGTCATGACCATAGAAAGTTCTGGAATCATCTTGGTGACCTTGACGAAGCCTGAACTGGCTTCATCAAGCGAAGAATTGGTGTCGCCGAGACTATAAAGCATATCAAGAGGAGCGCCTTTAGATTCGATCATGGGGATGGAAACACCCATGATACCCCGGAATTTAAGCTGTACTTCGACTGTTTTATTGGCAGCCAGGGCAGCCCATTCGACGCGTTCAGTACCCATGTTGAGCTGAGCTTTTTCCATGGCGGCATAAGCTTCAGCAAGCTGCGACCAAACTTCTCTCTGCAATTCTTCAGCTTTATGCGCCATCTGGATTAATTCAGTGGTTAAAACCTCACGTTTGCGATTGAGGATCTCGTAACCCTCTTTCGAAAACTGAAGTTCTTTTCTGATACGAATCAGATTGCTGCGCGTTGGCGCGACATTAATCTTAGTCATTACATGCCTTTGTAGTACTTATCAATCTCAGCCAAACTGACACGGGTGAGTTCTTCTTTGGGGAGCAGACCGAGCAAGTCCCATCCAATATTGAGGGTTTGCTCAATGTTGCGGTTTTCAGTGAATGATTGGCTAATGTATTTGCCTTCGAAGGCTTTACCAAATGCCAGATATTGTTGATCTACTTCGCCAAGCTCTTCTTCACCGATCACGGATGCCAGTGAGCGCACGTCCTGGACATGGGCATATGCTGCGTATAGCTGAGCCATCAAGTGTGGATGATCCTCGCGAGTCTGACCTTCACCGATGCCGTCTTTCATCAAACGGGAGAGACTGGGCAAAATTGAAATTGGAGGATAGATACCATGCTGGTAGAGGGTGCGTCCCAGCACGATCTGGCCTTCGGTAATGTAGCCGGTCAGGTCAGGCACAGGGTGGGTGATGTCATCATTCGGCATGGTCAAAATCGGAATTTGGGTAATGGACCCCTTGCTGGTCTTGACACGGCCGGTGCGTTCGTACATGGAGGCCAGGTCGCTATAAAGATAGCCCGGATAACCTTTACGACTGGGCACTTCGCCGCGGATGTTTGAAATCTGGCGCAAGGCTTCACAGTAATTGGTCATGTCGGTGAGTACCACGAGCACGTGCATGCCTTTTTCGAAGGCCAGGTATTCAGCCAGGGTGAGGGCAGCGCGGGGGGTGATCAAACGTTCCACGGGGGGATCATCTGCCAGGTTGAGGAACATTGCCACTCTGGCAAGTGCTCCACTTTCGGCAAAAGAATTCTTAAAATAGTTTGCTACATCATGCTTGACGCCCATGGCAGCAAACACAATGGCGAAATCTTCAGCATGTTTGGCAGATTCGCCAGCCGGGGCACCCAGGGTGGCCTGACGCACGATTTGAGCGGCCAATTGGTCGTGAGGCAGACCTGCACCAGAGAAGAGAGGCAGTTTCTGACCCATAACCAGCGAGTTCATACCGTCGATCACCGAAATACCAGTCTGGATGTAATCACGTGGATAAACACGAGAAGTCGGATTAATCGGCTGGCCGTTGATATCGGCAAAATGGTTGGTTAACGGAACCGGTCCGCCATCAATAGGGGTGCCGAGGCCGTCAAATACGCGACCAAGCATTTCTTCAGCCACCGGAATCTTAAGCGTGCTGCCGGTAATCCGCACTTTGGTACCATCAATAGAAAGGCCGGTTGTGCCGGAGAAGATTTGGATGACAGCCATTTTTTCGCTGACTTCCAGAATTCGTCCGCGGCGCATGTGACCGGTTGAATCAATCACCTCGACCACTTCATCATAACCGAGGTTGCCCGCGTTCTCAATAACGAGGATGGGGCCTTCAATTCGGCTTACGCCGACAACTTCTTGACCACCGCGATCAACTAGTTCGCTCATTTGTAATCTGCCTCCAATTGAGTCATTTGCGCGTTAATCGCTTCATGAATTTCATCAATCATGCTCAATTTATCATTTGGAATCTGAGTCTTCATACGGATAAGCGTATCGACTACGGGCAATTTGTGAATGACACTGATGGTGGCGCCCATTTTATTGATGTCATGTGCGCGGTCATGGAAGTAAAGCATCAATGCCAGCATGCCAATCTGTTTTTGAACAGTAGAGTAGGCATCAATGGTATCCATGGCGTTTTGCTGCAAGAAACCCTCACGCAATAGGCGAGATGTTTCGAGTACCAGACGCTGCTCATCGGGTAGCGCATCAGGGCCAACCAACTTAACGATTTGTGATAGACGACTTTCTTCGCTGAGCAGTTCCATGGCTTTATTACGCATGCCAATCCAGTTTTGGTCAGTAGCTTTATGCCACCAGGGGGCAACATCATCAAGGTATTCGCTGTAGCTATCCAACCAGTTGATGGATGGAAAGTGCCTTGCGGATGCCAGAGATTTATCCAACGCCCAGAAGCAGCGGATGAAACGTTTAGTATGTTGTGTAACCGGTTCTGAGAAGTCACCACCTGGAGGTGAAACCGCACCGATGATACTGACAGAGCCATCTTCACCCGAAAGGGTGCGGACGTAACCAGCTCTTTCATAGAATTCGGCCAAACGTGCAGCCAGATAGGCGGGGTAACCTTCTTCAGCGGGCATTTCTTCAAGACGGCCTGACACTTCGCGCAAGGCTTCAGCCCAACGTGAGGTGGAATCTGCCATCAAAGCGACGTGGTAACCCATATCGCGATAATATTCAGCAATGGTAATGCCGGTGTATACGCTGGCTTCACGAGCCGCCACAGGCATATTGGAGGTGTTGGCGATCAACACGGTACGTTCCATCAAAGGATGACCCGAACGGGGATCGATCAATTCAGGGAATTCCTGTAATACCTCGGTCATTTCGTTGCCACGCTCACCACAGCCGATGTAGATCACCACCTGGGCATCTGCATACTTGGCGATGGAATGCTGGGTAACCGTTTTGCCGGCACCAAATCCACCGGGGATGGCAGCAGCGCCGCCTTTGCCGAGGGGGAAGAAGGTGTCAAGCACACGCTGACCAGTAATCAGCGGAATGGATTGATCCAAACGGGTTTTGTAAGGGCGCAGACGGCGGATAGGCCACCTTTGAAGCATGGTCAATTCTTTTTCGCCATCGTCAGTTTTAACCCGGGCAATAGGCTCGACAATGGTATAAGACTTGGCAGGAGCCACCCAGGTGACTGTACCTGAAATATCAGGCGGGATCATGACCCGGTGTTCGATGGAAGGTGTTTCAGGAACAGTTCCGATAACTTCACCACCGGTAACGACAGTGCCTTCCTTCATCACAGGGGTGAATTCCCAGCGATCTTTGCGATACAAAGGCGTCAGATGCACACCGCGGCTGATAAACGAGCCAGTGCGCATTTCAATGACTGGTAATGGACGTTGAATGCCATCAAAAATACTGCGTAAGAGGCCGGGACCTAATTCAACTGAAAGGGGCAAGCCGGTGCCAAATACAGGGGCGCCCGGATGCATACCTGAGGTTTCTTCGTAAACCTGAATAGTGATGATGTTGCCATTCAGGCCAATCACTTCACCAATCAGGTGTTCTTCACCAACTTCAACCAGTTCCATCATACCCACATGGCGTGAACCTTCCGCGCGGATGACGGGGCCGTTAATCCATTTTACGGTACCAATACGTTCACTCATAGAGTCTCTCCCATAAGCAGGTGATAGACAGGAGAACGCAATTCATTTTCGAGGCGACGCAGACGGGTTTCAAAGGTATTGTCATAATTGAGGTGTCCATCAATTGTTTCAGCAATGATTCCTGTTCCTTTTTTTAAGGGTTCACCTAATTCAATTGTTCCATCAAATTTTGTACTGATTATTTTCAAGACTGACTCTTTTAATAAATCATGGGTTACTTTGTCGGCATGGAGAATAACCTTGTTTACTGCCAATTGTTGCACAGCTTCCAAAGCCAGGGTTTCAACAATAGCCGGGTAATCATTCCATTTTTGGATGGCTGGAATCTTGCCTTTAGAAGATTCAAATACTTCCACTAATAATTTCTCACGAGATTCCAATATCAAAGTGCGCGCTTTTAATTGGGCTGTCGCAATGGCTTGACCTCGAATTCTATCGGCGTCATTTTTGGCTTGTTCAAGAATTCGTTTCTTTTCGCCATCCATTGTTGCTTGAGCCTGGTTTCTTATCTCATCTGCTTTTACTTTGGCATCAGATAAAATTTTCTCGGCATCAGCTTCGGCTTGTTGGATGATTTCTCGAGAGAGTCTTTGAATATTGTCATCTTGTGTCATACGTTTAACCTATCTGATCTGTTGATTGTTCTTGGCTTGGATAAAGCTAGATCTTGATTCCGATTGCGCGTAACAATACGTCTCCAATTGAAGGTTGATCCGCACTGGTACCATGTACACCCGGAATTTCAACGACCAATGGAACAGTACTATTCTGTCTGAGTTGATCCATGCGTGACTCGATTAGATTGGAGACGTCTTGAGTAATCAAAACGATTCCAGTTTCGCTCGAAGCCATGGCCTCATCAAGCGCTTTGTTTGTCTCAGCAGCGGTAGTAACTGCAATACCCTGAACACCAGCCAGGGAGAAACCCAGCACAGCTTGTGGATGACCAATTACAAGGACTTTCATGACCGTTTACCGGTTCAAGATCATGAAGGAAATGATCAAACCGTAGATGGCGATACCTTCTGCCATACCAACGAAGATCAAAGAACGACCGAAGGATTCGGGTTTTTCAGCAATCACACCAATAGCAGCGGCACCGGTGCTGGCAACGGCGATACCACAACCAATGCAAGCTACGCCGGTTGAAATGGCAGCAGCAAGTGCAGCAAATGGATCAGTTGTCGCAACAACTTCTTCCAGTCCAACTGCCATTACTGTTGAGGGGGTGACCAGCCAGAGGACGCCGATACCAACGACCATCAATCCGACGACCGCATTAAATCCATTCAAGCCAAAAACTAGTTTACGAGTGGCATTGGACGGATCATTTTTGCGATCACGTAAGAAAAAAATTACGGCAGGAATCAAGGGGATCAAACCTACGAGAATAGCAACAATCAGCATCATTTTGTTTCTCCTTTAAATTTAAGTTAATCGTTATCTATTGGACGGAGAGAAAGCGGTTCAAATTTCTTTCCTCCACCATTAAAGAATTTGCCAAATATTTCATAGTACGTGAGACGCATTGTCTGGATGCCTACAATCAAACCTTCAAATCCAACAACGAATACAGTACCCAACAAGAACATCAACCAATAGCCAATTCCTTTACCCGGGTTGACCATTTCTCCGAGGATGAAAAACACACCAATTAAATTGCTATGGGCGACTGCAAAGGCACCCACACGGACAAAGGAAAGACTGTTGCTCAAGTAGCTGATGAACGTTTCAAGTAATTCAAAAACCACTTGCACAATATATGTGCCAATTCCGCCATCAATCAAGGGGCGATGACCTTCAATCAGGCGAATAAAGACTTCAGAGAGTCCTATGCCAATTACCCCAATGATGGTGGAGATTATGAAGGGCAATGTGGGAAGTCCGAATTGGGGCATTGCCAAGGCGAGTCCCATACCAATAAGAGACCAGTAAAGAAAAACCCCAATAATACCGTTATGGCTAAAGAAAGCATTTGCCCAATCTTTTACTTTCAATAGATTGAAAATATTTATTATGTATCCTAATGAAAGTACCACAACCCCGCCCACAATCGTAATGATCAGGATGGTCATAATTTCATCTGCTGGATGCAGCCAAAGAGCTGGTATCGCATGTTCAAAGCCCATGATGCTGCCATAGAGAAAACCAAAAATGGTTGACATGATGCCACAGGCTATCACTATCGGTGCCAATCCACCCAGGAATTTGAAGATTTTTACTTTTCCGGTCAACGAAAGCCAGCCAATTAGCACGAGGATCAGACCATGACCGACATCACCAAACATGGTGCCAAAAAGCAGCGGAAAGAGAATCGCAACCAGGGGGGTAGGATCCAATTCACTGTATTTCGGTTCTGCATAATTCCCGACCAGCATTTGGAATGGACGAAGTAATTTCGGATTTGATAATGAAATCGGAACTTCGTGACTGTCTTTGTCGCGTTTTGTGGCACGCGTTTCGATGAGAATATCTTGCGAAATGTTTTTTAGTTTTTCTTTAAGGAAGTCAACATGATTGGAAAAAACCCAACCTACGACAATGTATGTGTATTTAAGCCGGCCAAATTTCAAAATGGCATTGGTGGTCAAATGGCTGCATTTGATATCCCATAAAAGTTCGGTGAGTTCTTTTTCTTTTTCAAGTCTGATTTGAGCAATCGGTTCTTTGAGTTTTTCGATCTTTGATTCAGCATCGAGAATTGATTGCTTAACTGATTTTGAGATCTCGGCGGGTGTGCCTGAGTATCCATCTGGCAAGCTAATTGGATCAAGATATGCACTCTTGGCAGCTCTTTCGAGTACATCAAGGTTATCCTGACTGGCTGCCAACCAAACCACTGCTTTTTGTTGTTTTTGAGTCAAAGTGATCAGTTCATGTGGAATTCTTGCCAGGCTCGTTTTTAATCGATCAACGTTTTCACCGGGCATAATACCCAGAATGGTATGGATGTATTTGGCGTTTTGTAAGGTGGTGAAATCAGCATCAATATCGACTAGAGGTTCAATTTGTAAAAGGATCGTTTTTAGTCGTTCAATGTGTTTATTTTCATTTGATATTTGATCAATTATTTCTTTGACCTTTTTTTCTACTTCATCAACAATCGCTTTGGCTTTGTCAACTTCAATTATTGAGTCATATTCTTTGATTGAAGGATTCTTCTTTTGTACATCAAGTGATGTCAAAATTGATTGAAGACGGCGTTCAAGGGCAGAATAGGCAGTCGCTTTCTCTTGCCATTGGTTTGGTTGTTGGCTGCCTTTTTCAGCATTCAGATAGTTAACATCTGTTTGACTAAAGATTCCTTGTCCGCTGAGTGCTTTAGTGACGGACAACAGATCTTTGGCAGGAGCGATGATTTCGATTTCAGTCATTTCTTGCGGATAAAACATATGCTCACCGTTGACCTTTAATTTTTTACTTTAGTAAATCAGTGGTTAAGAATTCACTATATTTTTCGATTGGTGTTAAGCCTGCTTTTGCTTCAAGCAAAACAACCAGGTCGCGAATTTCAAAATCCAATAGCACAAGAAAACCGAGGGGAATTCCGATTTGGAAGGGATTCCCCAGGAAAACGTCACGACATTTTTCTGTGATGCGTCTCTCTAGCAGCATTTCAAGTTTTGGTAAACCTGTATGCAAATCTAACAAAATATCATCCACACCCTGGAGGTCTGGATATATTCGTTTTATGATTTGTGGAATATCAGCACCGGCTGCAATGCTGCGGATATCTTTGTCGTGTATTTGATAACCGACAGGAAGGGTGTAATTAATTACTTCTTCTTCAGAAAGATTATGGTAAACGCGATAACGAATTGCCCACATTAAGTTATTCATATCCAGTAGTGAGCCGACTATTTTTGTAGCGTAATCTTGATCTTCATTGGGTAATTTTTTTATTCCTTTCCATAAATTACGCCAATAATCAAGGTCAAGCGCTACTTCCAATGGGAACAAATTTTGTTCGGCACTGTAACGATTCATCGCAAAGGATAATGTTTTAAAATAGGGTGTTCCACGCAGTAATTCAACCGCTTGAGCAACATTACCAGATTCAACCATGGCCTGGGTTGGAAGGACTCCATCGGGTCCAAATGGAAAAAGCACAAACCTGACTTTATCCCAACTGGATTGTGTGGTGATTCCGCGCAGTACCGCTTTTAAATTGTTCACTTCATTTAGGCGGTAGAATTCAAGCAAAAAAGATTTAACAAAATCAGGAGAAAAATTGATGATGGTGTGATAAGAATCGCTGATTCGCTGTCTGATTAAAAATGCGGCACGCCTGGCGTTCAATTCCTTATCTTTTGCCAGCTCCAAATAAGGACCATAAGAAGTGGTTTTCAACAAGTTAATGAATGACGGAAGATCAGTAGTCTCACTCAATGCAATGAAGTCATTTCTTGAAAGAAGTGTAGAATACTTGACGCGTACACGTGCATTAATTGCAGCGTAATCGGCAGTGGCGTTAGAGGTCATTATTAACCCCGGCCTACAACTCTTGAAATCACATAAGTTGTTGCCCGCTCGATATTACGTTTTGCAAGTGTTGCATTATGTTCGATTTTAGATTCGGCATCGCTCAAAATTCGATTGGTCTCGTCTATCGTTTGGGAGCTTTCTATCAATACTTTGGCTTCTTTTTCTGCCTGTGAGCGGCCGTTTTCAATGAGAGATTTTGTTTCTTGTTCAGCAAGCAGAGGGATTCGTTCTGCTTCTGACACTGCTTTGCTAAAAATCTCATCTGCCTGTTTTTCAATTTTTACAACTTCTTGGATGCGTTTTTCGTTCAAAGTGAAATTCTCCTCTTTGTGCCTAACTGAATTTCAATCTTTGTATTATACCTTTTCACATGGAAAAATATATAAAGAAGGTATAAAAAGCCTGCACAATCTGCATTGTAACAAAAAATAGTCAAAAATAGCCTCTTTTTACTTGTTATAATTTGAACTATATGACCATTTAGCTAAAATATAGTTTAACAGACTTAAGTACTTCATCATGCTCTATAGAAAATATATCTATGACAATGAAAACTTCAAAGAAACTTTCTCAACTGATCGATGATTGCCAGATTTGCAATGATCGCCCAAAAAATTTTAACGAAGTAGAGATAACCGATATTCACTTTGATTCTCGAAAAGTATCTGCAGGCAGCCTTTTTGTAGCGCTTACCGGCGGTAGTGCGGATGGCCATGATTATATTCCAGCTGCAATAGCAAATGGGGCAGCAGCCGTCGTTGGCACCATGGATCTCAGCTTAACTGTACCCTACATCAAAGTGAAAGACTCACGCGAAGCCTTGGCTTATCTGGCTGCTTCTTTCAACGACCATCCGGGGCGCAAGCTGACTGTGATTGGCGTCACAGGGACTGATGGCAAGACCACCACCTCAAACCTGCTTTTTCAAATCTTGAAAATCGCGGGTATTAATGCTGGTTTAGTATCTACGGTTAATGCTGTTATTGGCGATGAGGTGATTGATACCGGTTTTCACGTCACCACACCCGAAGCCACTGAGGTGCAGCAATTGCTCGCAAAAATGGTGAAGGCAGGTCTTACCCATGTGGTGCTTGAAACCACCTCGCATGGATTGGCGCAGCATCGCGTGACGGGTTGTGAGTTTGATGTTGCCGTGGTGACCAATATCACCCATGAGCACCTGGATTATCACGGTTCTTATGAAGGTTACCGCAGTGCCAAAGCGCGGTTATTTGCACTATTAAATGAGACTAAAGAAAAAGCGTTTGGCAACCCACGGCTGGCGGTTTTGAATGCCGATGATGAAGTGTATAGTTACCTGAATGAGTTCGTAAAAGGCAGCAAATGCAGCTACAGCATTAAAGGGAGCGGAAATGTGAATGCGTCAAGCATTCGTTATTCACCGAGCGGCACCGATTTTGTGGTTGAGGTTAATAAAGCCATCGTTTCAGTTCATTGCAATTTACCTGGCGCTTTCAATGTGTCTAATTGTCTGGCTGCCTTCACGGCTGCGGTCGAAGGGCTGGGCATTGATGCAGAAGCGGCTGCCAGGGGCATTGGTGAGCTACCAGGTGTCTCAGGACGTATGGAATGGATTGATCTCGGTCAGCCTTTTTCTGCCATTGTTGATTTCGCCCATACCCCCAATGCACTTTTGCGCGCGATTGAAACGGCCAGGCAAATGACGCACGGCCGCGTGATTGCAATATTTGGCTCGGCAGGTCTGCGCGATCGCCAAAAACGGCGCATGATGGCAGAGACCTCGGTCAAGATGGCTGATATTACCATCCTCACCGCAGAAGACCCGCGCACCGAATCTTTGGATGATATATTGGCAGAAATGGCCGACGAAGCGGTCAAAGCTGGCGGTGTGGAAGGTCAAACCTTTTATCGCGTGCCAGATCGCGGCGAGGCCATCCGGTTGGGAGTGAAACTTGCACAACCTGGTGACCTGGTGATGCCCTGCGGCAAGGGGCACGAACAATCGATGTGCTTCGGCACGGTCGAGTATGCGTGGGATGACCGCATTGCACTGAGGGCAGCCTTGTCAGAACATATGCATGTCAACGGTCCGCGGATGCCGGAACTGCCAACATCAACCAAGTATTAGTCATATAATATTAATTGCAGGGGTCCGATTTCTCTAATAAAAAGACCCCTGCTCAATCTCAATTAGGTATCGTTACTATTTTCTTATGGGTAAAAACAGGTCAAGGTTGAGTTTGCCTTGGGTATTCATCTCAGGTAATGACAAACCTTGAAAGGGTAATTGTTCTTCAAGCCATTGGTGCTTCCCCATCTGATAGGGACTGTTCTCTACCCATTCGACAAGTTTCTTCCAGGAAGATGGAATAAACGTCCCCGCTTGCTCAATGTTTCCATAGCAATTTGAAACTGCATATAACCCTCCTCCGAATTCCTTAACGGGTTTATCTTCTACGGATATGCCTTCAGGAATAGCCAACCATACTTCATAGCCATAATTGCTGCTGCCTGGAGACGGATCTGGATTGTTGAATCCAAAACACCTGGGCTGTTCAGAATTGAAGTAGTCATGTTTCGCTGCCCACTCAAACATTGCAGAAAGGGCCATTCCTTCTGGCTCTGCTCCAAACCCAACAAAACTAACGACTTTCATACCCTTCAACTCGGTGATTCTTACTTCGTTTGACTTCATAATGAACTCCATTTTTTGAATTGCCGCGCGGTTAATTCTATTTTCTCAGTAATAGCTGTCAATACTTGTCAGTTATTTAAAGTAAAATTTAAAATATGAGAGCAGACAGATTAATATCCATTGTATTAATACTGCAGAAGCAAAAAAAGATCAGCGCTGCAAAACTGGCTATTGATTTGGGGGTATCAGTACGCACAATTTACCGTGACCTGGTGGTCTTGAGTGTGAATGGCTTTCCGATATACGCCGAACATGGACCAGGCGGCGGAGTCTGTATTATTGACGATTTCCAGGGTGGGATAAAGACCTTAACGATAGACGAAGTGGATGCCTTTCAGATAATGAGAATTCCCGATCCGCTGACCTCGCTGGAAACAGGCAAGACCATGCAGAGGGCATTGCTAAAAATGTTTTCCTCATTGCCGAATAAGACCATTAGCTCACCTAATCTGTATATTGACTGGAATTGGTGGGGGCATTCAAAAAGTGTGCCAGGTGGAAAACTGGAACAGGTATACACTGCTGTCTGTAATCGCCTATCGCTTAAGGTGAGTTTTCCCTTGTGGAACCGCATGGAATTCGAGCAGGAGATTGATCCGTATGGTGTAGTGGCCAAGGCAGGAGAATGGTATCTGGTTTATATGAATACCGGGCGCTGCCGGATGCGGAGAATATCCGATTTGCGCAACATCACGCTTACCGGTAAAACTTTTCACAGACCGGATGAGTTTGACCTTGAATCCACCTGGAAACGCCTTTGTCTTGATGAAGAAACCAGTTACTTCTTGTATCCTGTAAGAATTAGAGTTTCTCCAGAAATATTCCAAGTTTTAAAGCAACAGGTTTGGGGAATTCCTTACCAAATCACTGAAATTGTTAAGCCACCTGACGTTTCAGGTTGGAGCATGTGTACGCTGGGGTTTGAAAACCTGCTCGCCGCCCGCTCTCATTTGCTGGGTTGGGGCAACGGAGTAGAGGTGATTTCGCCAGAAGCGCTCAGGGCGAGCATGCTAGATTTTGCCCAGCAAATCAATAAGGTCTACCAAAAATAAAAAGAATGGGGAGTTTTTCGGACTCCCCATTCTGCAATAACTATCTTCGTGGACCGCTGTTGCCGCCTGATGGGCGTCCACCAGAGGGACGTCCGTTGCGGTCGCCGCCAGGGCGTCCGCCGCGATCTCCACCTGGGCGAGGACGACTGCTGCCGCCGCTTCTGCCACCCTTGTCATGTTCGAGGGCTTCTTCGGGGGTCCAACCTTCGAGCACGGCCTGGCGAGAAAGGCGAATCTTGCCATTCTCATCCACTGCGGTGACCATAACGGTGAGTTCATCACCCATCTTGACCACGTCTTCAACCTTCTCGACGCGTTCGGTATCGAGTTGGGAGATGTGAACCATACCGTCGATGCCGGGCAGAATCTGAACGAATGCGCCGAAGTCAGCCACACGGACAACCTTGCCGGTGTAGATGCGTCCGATTTGGGCGCTCTCGGTGAGGGCAGCGATACGTTCGCGGACTTCGTTTTCACTCTTGCCGTCGGTGGCTGCAATGAAGACAGTTCCATCGTCAGCGATGTCAATCTTGGTGCCGGTTTCTTCTTGCAGCAACCGGATCATCTTGCCGCCGGGTCCGATGATGGCGCCGATCTTGTCGATAGGCACCTTCATGGTGGTGATGCGGGGAACGAAGGAGCGCAGCTCAGGACGTGGTGCCGGGAGCACATCCAGCATTTGGTCGAGGATGAAGAGACGGGCAACTTTTGCCTGGGCCAAAGCCTGGCTCATGATTTCGGGGGTGATGCCTTTAATCTTGATATCCATCTGCAAGGCAGTGATGCCTGCGGTGGTGCCGGCTACTTTGAAATCCATATCGCCGAGGTGATCTTCAGCACCTTGAATGTCAGTGAGGACGACGAATTTGTCATCTTCTTTGATCAGGCCCATGGCCACACCGGCGACAGGGGCTTTGATGGGTACACCAGTATCCATGAGGGCGAGGGTTGAACCGCAGACAGAAGCCATGGAGGAAGAGCCGTTTGAGGCAAGCACTTCTGAGACCAGGCGTAGGGTGTAAGGGAAATCTGCTTCAGCGGGAATCACAGGCAGCAGGGCACGTTCAGCGAGGGCGCCGTGGCCGATTTCGCGGCGTGATTGTCCGCGCAGCATTTTTACTTCACCGGTGCAATAAGGTGGGAAGTTGTAGTGATGCATGTAGCGTTTTGAGTCGTTGGGAGAGAGGGTATCAATCTCTTGAGCTTCTTTGGGGGTGCCAAGGGTGGCCATGGTCAAAACCTGGGTCTCACCGCGGGTGAAAAGACCTGAACCATGGGCGCGCGGGCTGACGCCCACTTCGCACCAGATCGGGCGGATTTCAGTAACATCGCGTCCATCAGGACGTTTGTGCTGATCAAGGATACGTGAACGCACCACACGTTTGAGCGTTTCTTCAAAGGCTTCTTTGTATGCACCGATTTGTTCTGAATCTTCAGGGTCAACATATTCAACCACAACTGATTCGCGCAGGGCATCCAATGAAGCTTGAAGTTCGTGTTTGGTATGGGGAGCTTCGAGGAGTTCGTCAATGTCACTTGAAGCGCGATTGTAAACCTTCTCGGCGATGTTTTCATCCAGAGAGAAGAGCTTCACTTCGCGTTTGGTCTTACCTATTTCTTTGGCCATTTGAAGTTGTGTTTCGCAAATGATCTTGATGGCTTCGTGACCAAAGAGCAGGGCAGCGACCATGGTTTCTTCGTCAACTTCCAGTGAACCGCATTCAACCATCAGAATGGCGTCAGAGGTGCCGGCGATGCGCAGGTCAATGTCGCCTTCGTCCATCTGGGTGTAGGTGGGGTTGAGGATGAACTCACCGTTGACGCGTCCAACACGGACGGCGCCGACAGGTCCGCCCCAGGGGATGTCGGAGATGATCAAAGCAGCAGACGCAGCGTTGATAGCCAAAACATCCAGGGGATTATCGGTATCAGCCGAGAGGGAGAACATGATGACCTGCACTTCATTGCGCATATCCTGGTTAAACAGGGGGCGCAGAGGGCGGTCGGTCAAACGGGAGACAAGGATGGCATCGGTGCCGGGGCGTCCTTCGCGTCGGAAGAAAGAACCCGGGATCTTGCCGCCGGCGTACATTCTTTCTTCGTACTCAACAGTGAGGGGGAAGAAGTCTTGTCCCATGCGGGGTTCGTTGCCCATGGTGGCGGCTGCAAAAACAACCGAGTCACCAAACTGGACGGTCACAGAACCGCCAGCCTGGGCTGCCAATTTGCCGGTTTCGAACGTCAGAGGACGTCCACCGACAGTGGTAATGAATTTCTTACTTTCTGGTTTCATTTAAGTTCCTTTCATTTTCCGCCCAGTCAGGAACTGAAAACTGTCGGGGACGGGTGGCGTCCTCACCATTTTTCAATACCCAACCGGCGGCTACGGTTCCGCGAAGCAGGCGTAAATCAAAACGAGTAGGTGGTGATTTCCACCTACTCGTCTATGTTAGGCCTTACTTAGTGCGGATGCTAAGCTTTTCGGTGATGGCTGCAAAGCGGGGGAAATCTGTTCGGCGCAGATAAGACAGCAACCGGCGTCGCTTTCCGACCATTTGGAGCAATCCACGTCGTGAAGAGTTATCTTTTTTGTTGTTACGCATATGCTCGGTGAGCTGTTTGATGCGGGTGGTGAGCAGGGCGATTTGCACTGCGGCTGAACCGGTATCCGTATCGTGGACGTGGAATTCAGCAATCTTTTCGGACTTTACTTCTTTGGTTAAGGGCATGACAATTTCTCCTGATTAAATTTATGTCTCCAAATCCGCAGGCGAATCCCACAGATTGGTCGAGTCACAATTAGAGATTATACCAGATATGGGGGGTGGTGGGTAGGTATGCAATGTCTAGAAGGACATGTAGGGTCATGAATATTTAGTATTAGTAATATTTTCCATAACCCTTCCATGGTTGATTAAAAATATCGTTTTCTTCATAAACATTTTTAAAATAATAAGATGCACCATGTATTAAAGTTGTTTGTTCTAAATCGAAATAATTTGTGTCTTGTTCTGGTAAACCAATTATCATATTTTTTGATAAAAAAAGTAATGTCATATTATATGGACTTTCAACATCCATATCTTGAGGTAATGCAATAACTGCCTCAGGTTCGCCATAGTTTTGGATTATTTCGCTTACGGTAATTTCTTGTGAAAGTGTAAATGTTATTGTACTAACAATTGCATTATCATCAAAATATATGTTAATATTTTTACACCCTATTCCTTTTTCAGTTCCATTTTTTACTTTATCCCAATGATAGCATTTAGAAACATCTCCCATGGTTTCTAGAATATTTATTGCTGATTCTTCAGTAGTAATACCTGGTGTAATATTCCAAAAACAAGGAGGCGTACAAGGATTTTTTGATAACAAACCCCCATCATCGATATTCAAAACAGGATATTCTTCAGTTTGAGTAGTGCATGATGATGTGAAGACTAATAAAAAAACAATCAACAATTTATCTAAAGACTTCATTTTTTATATCTCCATTATCACGGAGTAATTGTGGGTTCACAGTTCGATCCCGCCACAGATTACTTTATAGTTATGCAAATTGATAAACGAATAAACCGATTAATTTTAAGGTTATTTGTTTCTTTGTTTTTAAAAAATCGGAAACAAATGAAAACAAATCATTTTTCAATACAAAATAATGAAGAAATAGACAAAACAAATATTTGTTTTTATGTACCAATGCTTGATAAATACTCTTCAATATTTAAGATTCAATAATTCTTTCCAAAAAATTTAGGGGTGAAAATTCTTCGTCGTTGATGATGAATTGTTATAGGTAAAAATAGCACAAATGTTCTTGGTTGTCAAGCGGGATAATTGGGAGATGGTGGGTTCAGCGAACGAACCCACCCTACGAGGCTACTAAACATAAACGGAAAGATTTTTACAATTTTCAAAGTTTCTATTAGTATCAAATTTAGCATCTATTAACAAAACGAACATCGGAATCCCTTGATCTCGCCAGAATTCAGTGGCGAATTTTAGACTTTTCAGGGCTTGGGTAAATTGATCAGGGCTATTGGTATAAAAATGCAAGAAATTTTCATAGACAATTATGATCCCATTGGGATTTTGTCCTTCAAAATCTGTAATACATTCTTCAAAAGCATCCCAGTTATTTCCAAAATATGTAGGAAATTTCATTGATATTGAAAAAACATTCAAGAAATTATTTTTATCAGAAATATTCAACCCGTTAATTCTGTAAATATGATAATGCAATTTTTCAGCACATTGAATATAACTATTGATATCGATTTGTAAATCTACGTTGTACATTCCACTAAATGATACCTTTGAAAGTAGTGATCTTATAGCCTTATTTTTCATAATTAGGCTTCCCATTTGTTTGATAATAGTAGGGTGGGTTCGTTTTTTGAACCCACCATCAAACGAATAAATTGAAGAATTTTTATATGTCCCACCAACATCATTCAAAATCCAAGCGATCGAGTTTGCCTATTTCTCCACCGCACCATTTATTATCATAAATGCCATCTTTCACATAGCGGTGAAAGGTTGACCATTGCCAATCGGCAAGATGGTCGACATATCCGTGTTTGACGGGGTTGTAATGGATGTAGTCAAAGTGGGCGTCAAAATCATCTTCATCCTCGAGGGTGTGCTCCCAAAAACGGCGCTGCCAAATGGCGGCTTCCTTTTGTTTTTGACGGGAGGCGTTGCGGTCTTCACCTGGTCCGATTTGTTTCGAATATGCCAATGTGAAATGACGTTTGATTTCTTTCCAACGGGTAGAGTAGTCCGCATCACCGTAGGGTAGTTTCCAGATGCAATGGATGTGATCAGGAAGCAGGCATATGGCGATGGTTTGGAATGGGTGGCGTTCGTTGGTTGTCTCCCAGGCATGGTGCAATATTTTCCGCGCGGTTGGATAGGTAAGGATGCATTGTCGTTGATAGGTCACAACCGTAAAGAAGTATGTTCCGCCCTCGACCAAATTGCGATGATAATTTGGCATGGGATTATTGTATATCAATTTGGAAAAAGGATGGGAAGATTTATTGGTTAATTAATTGTGGGTTCAGTGTACGAACCCATCGACGACTCCGTTGGGGATTGCTTCACCCTGACATGATATACATATCTGTCAGATGTGAGCCCGTGATTAAAATGGCGCTTTATAAAGGTATCTCTACAGGGTTCGCAACAACATATTTCATATAGGTGGGTTCAACGAACGAACCCACCCTACGAGGGATTTTCTCGCAGACAGGTCTTCAACGACAATTGCGCGGATTCAGAAAAACCTGGCAAGGCGCGGCGGATGAAGCGGGGAAGGTCATCGTTGCTGGATTCTTTGATGATTTGTTTAAGAAAGTAGACGGTTTCTGATTCTGATTTCTGGGCCAGGATTTCGATGATTGACAGCAGGGTGAAAACCAGACGCGGATCGGTTTCGGCGATCACGGGCTGCAGAAAATCAAAGATGATTGGCAAGTTGTCGTTGTCAGGGTCGTTGAGCATGGGGATCAAGCCTAAAACGCCAAATTTTTGCAAGATCGGGTCATCGGCGTGCACCCAGTTGCGCAGGGTGTTGACCCATAATTCAGGGGATTCGCGCCGGATGGATTCGGTGGCTTTGGTGTGCAGCATATCGAGTAATTCGGTCTTTTCGCCTGATTGCGACCAATTTTGAATGCGTTCAAACACGGCATCGGCAGATTCCAGCGGCAACGCCCCCAGCAGGCCGGCAGCCAACTGGCAGGGCTCTAGAAATTTGGTCTGCCACAAAACGTCAATGATTTTGAGGGTTTCTTCGGGTTCGCCTTGCACACGCGGACGCAGCAGTCTTTCGAGTTCGCGGTTGATGATCAGCGGTGTGCGGTAGGTTTGCAGTGCGTTGACATTGGCTGAGTTGGATTTGCCCGACTGGAAGGTGAGGTCGGAATAGAAAAAGTAAAGGTCTTCCAAATCCTTGAGGAACTGCCCGGGCTGGTTGTAGACCTTGCCGAGCAGTTCGATTTTTGTGCGTAAACGGCTAAATTCTATGGCTGGCATGCCAGGTTCTCTCTAATATGCCTTTGAGAAGTAAACCTTTTCGTGTGCTTCTTTGCCGCAGACGATGCAATTCCCTTTTCCACCGGGCTGATCGAGCGGGATGCAGCGTGTAGTCGCCTTGGTGTCTTCTTTGACCTTGGCTTCACAGGCTGCGTCGCCGCACCACCATGAGAACGCCCAGCCTTTTTCGATAGTCGATTTCAGTTCTTCGTAATCTTTGGGGTCAAAGATGTGTGAATCTCTGAAGGCTTTGGCTTTTTCATAAATGCTGGTGTGGATTTCTTTGAGCAGATTCGAAATCTCGCCGCTGAGACCGTCGAGTGAAAGAATCTTCTTGCCATCGCGGCCGGGGATGTCTCTGCGGGCTGACATGACGGAGTTCTTTTCAACATCACGCGGACCGACTTCAAGTCTTACGGGCACGCCGCGCATTTCCCAATCGTTGTATTTGAAGCCTGGAGTGACCTCGGTGCGATCATCCACTTTGATGCGGAAGTCGCTCAAGACGCCTTTGAGGTTATCAATGAAGGGCATGACCTTGCCGCGTTCTTCATCATTTTTGTAGATAGGTACAATCACGATCTGGATGGGGGCCAACTTGGGAGGCAGCACCAGACCCTGGTCGTCGCCGTGGGTCATGATGATGGCGCCGATGAACCGGGTTGAAAGACCCCATGAGGTGGTCCAGCAGAACTGCTGGGTGTTGTTCTCATCCAGGTATTGGATCTCGAAGGCTTTGGCGAAGTTCTGTCCGAGCAGGTGAGAGGTGCCGGATTGCAGGGCTTTGGTGTCACCCATCATGGCTTCAATGGAGAAGGTGCGCACAGCGCCGGCGAATCTTTCGGTGTCGCTCTTGCGGCCAGGGATGACCGGTACGGCGGCTTCATCCACGGCGAAGCGAGTGTAAACCTCAAGCATGCGCATGGTTTCTTCATCGGCTTCTTTTTCGGTGGCGTGGGCGGTGTGGCCTTCCTGCCAGTAGAATTCAAGTGTGCGCAAGAAGGGGCGGGTGCGCATTTCCCAGCGCACGACGTTGCCCCACTGGTTGATCAGTACAGGCAGGTCGCGGTAAGACTTGATCCACTTGGAGTACATGTATCCGATGATGGTTTCCGAGGTGGGGCGCACGACGAGGGGTTCTTCAAGTTCCTGTCCGCCGCCATGGGTGACCACGGCTAATTCGGGTGAAAACCCTTTGACGTGTTCTTTTTCTTTTTGCAAAAAGGACATCGGGATGAGCAGCGGAAAAGCCGCATTGACGTGACCGGTGTCTTTGAAACGCTTGTCGAGCGCGCCTTGAATGTTTTCCCACAAAGCCCAACCGTAAGGGCGGACGACCATGCATCCGCGCACGGGGGCGTTATCGGCCAATTCGGCGCGTTGGATAAGCTGGTTATACCATTCTGAGAAGTTTTCGCTGCGTGGGGTTAATTTTTCATTGTCCATTAGAGTTTTCCTGATAATCTATGATTTCTGAGTTTCTGCTTCAAATTGGTTGATTAGCTCAACTGCCGCATGGATATCTTCGGCAAAATAAACACGTTTTTGGTCTTGAAGGTGCAAATAATCACCCAGTTCAGCAATAAAAACTTCAATTGTTTTTTGCCAGCCTTTGCCTACCAACACCATCCTGCGCGCTGGTTTCATCGAGATGATCTCTTCGTTCCACATGACGGCCAGTTCAGCAAGGGTACCGACGCCGCCGGGCATCATCACCGCGGCATCGCATTTTTCCACCAGGGCATACAAGCGGTCGCGCAGGGTTTCATGCTTCCACTCTTCTTTGACCCATTGGTTGGCTTTGGTGCCGCGCCATGCTTCAAGTTGGGTACAGGTTGAGCCGATCACATGCGCCCCGGCTTCACTGGCCCCTCTCGAGGCGGCTTCCATCACGCCGATGTACCCTCCGGTCATCACGGTGTGGCCTGATTGACCAAGTAAAAATCCCAATTGACGGGCATCTTCATAGGCCGGTTCACCGGGTTTGGGTGCTGCGCCGCCATAAACTGCTACTTTCATTGATTATCCTCTTTGGTTGATGGTTGATCCCAATCACGATGATAGTTGGTTTGCAACTTTTCAAGAATGGCTTGCTCAAGATCTACGCCGGTGACGCTGGCAAGCTGCAGCAGGTAAAGCGCTACATCCGCGAGTTCACCGCGAAATTCTTTTGGGTCTTTAATCTCTTCGCTCCATTGAAAGTGTTCCAACACTTCGGCAGATTCAAGCGAAAGCGAAACTGCCAGGTTACGCGGCGTTTGCAGCCGGTGGGTGTCTTTTTGATACCAGCCCTTGGCGGTTACAAAACGGTTCATTTCTTCGGTCAGTTCGCGTATATCCACGGTCTACAATTCCAGTTTCATGATTGTTTCAAGCGCTTTTTGGGCAGACATGACTTGCTCTGCATGCCAACCCTCATCAATAATCATAAGGTTAAGGTGTTCAATGACCACCTTCTGGCTATTAGCATCCAGTGATTTAAACCGTGCTTCGATTTGTTTCGGTTCTCGAGAGAGAAGATCATCCCAGGCTTTTTCGAGAAAGGTTTCTTCCATTGGTCTCATCCTGTGTTTGATTCTCCTAGATTACCAGACATAAAGTTCAGCGTCAAGCTGGGGTGAAATAAAAAGCTGGACGGGGCACCCGTCCAGCTTTTGCGAGAAGTTGGGCAACTACTCTTCTTTTCTGTTTTCCATTTCTTTGGTACGGGCATCGATGATGGGTTGTGCAATGTGAGCAGGCACAACATCCGTATGATCGAATTCCATTCTGAATACACCGCGTCCGCCAGTGATGGAGCGCAGGGTGGTAGTGTAGCGCAGCATCTCTTGAAGCGGTACGGTGGCTGAGACCACGGAGTGACCTTTTTCGGTTTCCATACCCTGGATGCGGGCACGACGAGTATTGAGGTCGCCCATCACGTCACCCATGTTGTTTTCAGGGACGGTGATGTGTACCAGCATAATCGGTTCGCGCAGTACAGGTCCGGCTTCGCGTACGGCTTCTTCAAAAGCTTTACGTCCGGCAACTTCAAAAGCAACCGGTTTTGAATCCACGGGATGTTCCTTGCCATCAAAGACAGAAACGTGCACACCGGAGACAGGATAGCCTGCAATGACGCCTTCTTTCATTACGGTGGCAATACCTTTTTGGATGGATGAGGAGTAGGATTGTGAAACGGCGCCGCCAAAAACATCCCAGGTATATTCAAATTCTTTATCGGTGAGAGGTGAAACCTTCAAATGAACTTCACCAAATTGGCCTGAGCCGCCGGTTTGTTTCTTGTGCCGGTGCATGGCGGATGCAGATTTGGTAATGGTTTCTTGATACGAAACCTTCGGCTCATGCAGGATGATTCCGACCTGGAATTTGCTTTCGGCGCGACGGATGGCGACATCTATGTGCTGGTCGCCCAGCCCTTGCAGAATGGTCTGCATGGTGGTGCCGTCGTTGTACCATTTCAAGGTCATGTCTTCTTCGACAAGACGGTGCAGGGTGGATGTGATCTTGGTGGAATCTCCCTGGGTCTTGGGGAAGAGGGCGACTGAAAACAAGGCGGTCGGGTATTCGGGGATGGGCAGCGTCAAGGGGTGAGCCTTGTCGCAGAGTGTATTGGAGGTGGAGGTTTCTGTCAGTTTCGGAACGATGCAGATATCACCGGCGTGAGCGACTTTAACGCCGAGTGCCTCTTTACCGCGAGGAATGCCAATGGTGCCAATACGTTCTTCCATCTGTTTGGTCTGATTCCAAATGCGCGAATCTGCGGCAACTGTACCGGAATAAATTTTGAAATAAGTTTGTTTTCCAACAAACGGATCGGCGGTGGTTTTCCAAACATAGACGGCTAACGGACCGTTATCTTTGGCTTCCAATTTCTCTTCACCGGCTTTGCCTTCAGCAACGGCAGGTTCTGCAGCGGCAGGAGAGGGGAACAGGTCAAGGATGGCATCTAATAGTTTAAGAACCCCAACACCAGTATGGCCAGCGCTGACCAGCACGGGCACATAACTGCATGAACGAACCACTTCAGCCAGACCCTTGATGACTTCTTCTTCTGTAAGTTCACCTGAATCGAGGTACTTCTCGAGTAAGGTATCGTCGCCTTCTGCAGCAGCTTCAACCAGTTTGGCGCGAGCTTCATCTGCTTCTGCTTTGAACTCAGCCGGGATTTCTTCGGCCGTTTTACCATCACCTTTATACGCTTTCATCGAAAGCAAATCAATGACGCCTTTAAACTCCTGTTTCTCTCCCCAGGGGAGCTGTACCGGAATGAGGCGAATGTCGGAATGTTCCTGAACGGAAGTGAGTGATTTTTGGAAGCTGGCATTCTCGCGTTCCATCTTGTTAATCAACAAGAAGCGAGGCATGTTCATTTTGGAACAGTAATTTAGGGCGATTTCAGTACCGACCTCCAGACCGTTGACGGCGTCAACCATCACAACCACGCCTTCTGCAACGCGCATGGAAGAAATGACTTCGCCTATAAAATCTGTGTATCCGGGGGTGTCTAAAATGTTGATCTTTGACTCACGATATTCAACCGGAATTACGGATGTATAAAGTGAAATTTTGCGCCTGATTTCTTCTTCATCAAAATCTGAGGCGGTGGTGCCGTCCTCAATTTTCCCCATGCGAGTGGTAGCGCCAGTGAAATGAAGTAAAGCCTCGCACAGAATTGTTTTGCCTGCACCGGAGTGAGATGCCAGTACAACATTACGGATCTTGTCGGTCGAGTACTCTTTCATGAAATTTGGCCCTTCTCTTTACTTGAGATGACTTCAATCTTCCCATTTTAAGTGAATAGTAGATTCTTGTCAAAGCAAAGCCACTACTTGTTAATATCATTTTTACGGGTTGTTAACTATTGGTTTATTTTTTTCGTTTTTTGGTTAATATTTATCAAGCAAACGAAGTAAACGATGATTAATGGTTGTACAATGAGATAAAGCAAGTTGCAAAGTAGTTGCAAAATGAAACTGCGATTAATATTGATTTCTTTTATTGTAATGATCACCCTCTCTCCAAAGCCGCTTCAGCTTTGGGGTCTGTCAGAAGAGTCGCTCATCCCTGAATCAATACTATATTCCAATTTGCAGACGATCGACGTAAGTCCGCTTTCAAGTTTTGATTTTGGCAGCGAGCAGGAATGTCTACAATATTCTGATTTCGCGATCAAAATCTTTGATTGTCAGACCAAGAAGGCGATTAGTTGGCAAACCCCCGCAACCTGGAAGGTGACCGAAGCAATTTCTGCAGACCTGAATCGCGACGGTAGAAATGAACTGGTGATGGTGGTGTGGCGTGCGCACAAGGTTTGGCCGATTGATACTTTTCTGCCCTCAGGCGGACGCATCGCTGATTTTCACGACAGCCATGGATTGAGCTGCCATTTGATCCTTGTGGGGTGGGACGGCAGCAAATACCGTGAGTTGTGGGCGGGCTCTTCATTAGTAGCTCCGGTATTCAATATCCGTGCTGAGGATCTGGATGGAGACGGTAACCAGGAATTGATCGCGATTGAAGGTCAATATGATATTGAGCAAAAGTTTGGAGATTTGACAGTTTGGGATTGGAGCGGTTTCGTTTTTCGATTGAGAGACCGCCTTAAGGGAGATTTTTCGGAATTTGGGATCGTTTCAGCAGATCAGAACGTCATGATTGTGACTGATTAGGTAATGGAGGAAAAATGAAAAAGAATCGATTTTGGGTCTGGGCAAGTGGAATAATTGTTTTAACATTGATGCTTTCAGCATGTAATTTAACCAATCTTATTTCTCAAAAGATAAACGAAGAAACCCTGATTACTGGTGAGCCGACCGTTGCAACAGAGGGTAAACCTGACGGCGATCTAAATGCTGAAAGTGTGTACGGCAGCGCGTTTGCAAGTTACGAAATTCAGCAGGTTAATTTGCCTGATGTGTTTGAAGGTGGATACGCTTTGCCATTATCTGATGATCAGGTGGTTGGTCTGGATAATGAGGACCTGCCTTTATCAGATGCACAGCGGCAGGCTATTTTGACCAATGGATTTGTCGTGTTACCGCCAGCCAGCGACCCGAATAAAATCTATACAGAGTTTTATCAGCTTTATGAGAGCTTTCGATATTCGTCTTTGCCGGTCTTTGTAACCACGGATTCGGTTTTCCATGTTTACCATTTGATCTTTGACAAGATGCTGCGCGATCTTGAAAAGACTTCATTTATACCGATCTTAAATGAACTGACCACAGGCATGCTGGAATCCAGCATTTCACAATACGAGTCGTTAGAAGGCACCGACCTGGAAGAAGCCGCGCTGCGCAATGTGGCTTACTTTGCAGTTGCGGCAAAAGCGCTTGGGCTGACGGTTAATATACCCAAAGACGCTGACGTGCTTGCCAGCCAGGAAATCGCGTTGATGGAATCCAAGGCACCCATGGAGATCAGCCCGATCTGGGCAATGGGCGATGAGGCTAACGAAGATCTGCTGCTTGAGGATTATTCTCAATACACACCGAGAGGGCATTACACATTAAGCCCGGCGCTTGAAAAGTATTTTAAGGCTATGATGTGGTATGGAAGACTAACATTCCGTTTGAAGAGCACGGTAGAAACCCAGCGGGCATTGTTGATGATCCAGGCGATGCGCACGGCTCAAACAAGTTCGGGCAAATCGGCGACTGAGCTTTGGCAGAATATTTATGACCCAACGGTTTTCATTGTCGGAAAAGCGGACGATCTTTCTTTCAAAGAATATGGAGTACTCTCTGATCAGATTTTTGGGGCAACCCCAGACTTGATCAGTTTTGCAGATAATGAAAGGATGGACACATTCTTTGAGGCTGCCAAAAATTTGCCGCCACCCCAGGTTAATTCCATGTGGGTCTATATTGATCAAGATCGTGATGATGCCACCCAGGGCTTTAGATTCATGGGGCAGCGCTTCACCCTCGATCAATATGTCTTTGGTCAATTGATCTTCAGAAACGTAGGCACGCTTGATGAGCCCCGCGCTCTGCCGAAAGGACTGGACTTGCTGGCTGCCATGGGATCAGACGAAGCCTATTATCTTTTAGAACAAATGGGTGAAACGAAATATGAAAATTTTGACACTCAATTTACCAAAGTAAAAGCGGAAGTCGCCAGCTTTGGCCTTGATTCATGGACGCAGAATTTGTATTGGGGTTGGTTATATTCAATGCAGCCTATCTTTGCGGTTAAGGGGCCACAGTACCCGGCCTTTATGCAGAATCAGGCCTGGCTGCATAAAGATATGGCGACTGCCCTTAGCACCTGGACGGAACTCAAACACGACACCATCCTGTATTCCAAACAAGTGATGGCAGAAATGGGCGGCGGGAGTGAAGACGAACCACCTCAAGGATATGTGGAACCCAACCCTGAAGCTTTTGCTCGTTTGTTGGCGCTGGCCCAGATGACGCACAGTGGTTTGGAAGACCGTGGTTTGCTCGATGATACCACCCGGGGAAACCTGGACAACCTGATTGATGAGCTACAGTTCCTGCTGGAGATTTCTTTAAAAGAGCTCAATGGCATTACCATCAGTGATGAAGATTATTGGCGCATTCAGTATTTCGGTGGTTGGTTGGAAGCCATGACCATTGCTGCAGCGGACCCTCCTGCTGATGATGTAGGGCACAACTATCTCGAAGATCAAAAATCTGCGCTGGTGGCAGATGTGGCATCAGGATACGGATATGCTCTTGAAGAAGGTGTCGGTTATCCCACTCCGATTTTAGTGGTATCACCTCTGGCGCCGTACCATCTGACATTGGGAGCCGTTTTCACGTATTATGAATTCATCGTCCCGGCCAATGAACGACTGACCGATGAAGTCTGGCGTGAGATGCTTGAAACTGGAAACGCCCCTGAGATGCCCGAATGGACCAAATCGTATATCATCCCTTGAAACTCATTCATCTTTTACTAACAGGAGCGCTGGCAGCAGCGCTCCTCACTCTAAATGCTTGTAAACCCCCGATAGCAGATTTCACGCTGACACTGGGCGGCGATGTCATGCTGGCCCGGCAGGGTGCCGCCATTTTTGAAGCAAAAGGTGTGGCAATCAACCCGTGGCAGGAGCTTCAAAAGCAAGGTGTATTAAGGGAAACCAATTCTGAGGTGCCTGATTATTTCTTTGCCAATCTTGAATCCCCGTTGGGTGAAAACTCGGCTGCACTGACGGATATGAATTTGTGCAGTGACCCTGGCCAAATGAGGGTGTTGGTTGAGGGCGGCGTGGATTTGGTAAGCCTGGCCAACAACCACCGGGACGATTGCGGAGAAAATGGAACAGCCTCGACGAAGACTTTTCTAGATGAGATCAATGTTCAATCCGTTATCATGGGGGAAGAGGCGACATATCTAAACAATCCGGGGGGCAGGTTGGCGGTCATCGCTGCGGAAGATATTACCGGTTCACTGGATGTTGAAAATTTACTCACAACGATAAAGGATGCTGATCAACAGGCTCAAATGGTGGTGGTTTCAATGCATTGGGGCAACGAGTACCAGGCCGGCGCGGATGAACGTCAGCAAGCTCTGGCGCAGCAGATCGCAGATGCCGGAGCGGATGTGATTTGGGGGCACCATCCGCATGTGCTGCAGAAGATGGAGTGGCTGCAATCTGCGGATGGCAGAAAAGTGCTGGTGATTTACAGCCTGGGGAACCTGCTGGCTGACCAATGGATGCTTGAAGATGCAAAGCAGTCCGCATTGGTGAGATTGTCGTTTATTGAAAATGAAATAGAAGGAATAGAGATCTTTCCTATTAAAATGAGTAGAGAAAAAAAGGCACTTCAAATAATTACTGAAAGTTCAATTTCAATGAAAATATTTGACAGGTTAGGCATGTTAAATGTTTTGCTTTTACCCAATAAATAATGAGTGCATAAAAAATCCACTCTCAACATCTTGAATTAAAGCTACGTTAATAACGTCACAAATTGAAAATGGAAGAAAATTAATGAAATTGAAAAACGATGATGTGTTTAAAATTTATGCCTTTGTTTTGATTTTAGCAGGAATGATTTCTTTGATTGGGTTTGGCACCACTCAAAGGATTTTTTGTACAAAGGATGATTTCGGCACAGTGGATTGTTATTCACAAGTATTATGGATGGAAATACTCCCCGTGTGGAAAGAACAAAAGCTTGAGAATGTTGAATCAGTTAATATCGAAACGAATTGCTTTACTGAGGGAACAACAAATACCGAAAGATGTGCAAAAAATGTATTGGTTATTAAGGCTACATCATCAGAGATGATAATTGGCCCGTTTTTCTTAAATGAGATTACTATTCTGCAAGCACAAAAACAAGTTCAAAAGATTTTAAATGAGCCAATAACAATGGTTAAATACTCTGGTAAGAATTTGGCAAACATGATATTAGGCAATATTTTTGTTACAGTTCCTTGCTTGACATTGGGAATAATGCTGGCCCGGGGCGATAAAAGGAAATAATCTTAAGATTCTTTACAGTCTCTTTTCCATTCGCCATGAGGGTTCATTGACCGTGACCCAAACACCATTGTGATCAGGATAAGACCAGACCCCCGGCTCTTCGGCAACAATTTGATAACCAAGCCGTGAATACAACCTGATAGCACCTTGATTTTCGCGGGCTACGTTTAAGGTCACCCGGGTAAAACCAATTTCGTGTAGATGTTCTTCCACCACGTCCATCAACCTGGAGCCAACGCCCTGGTTTTGCCAGGATTTGCGCACGCGAAGTGAATAGAGGTATCCCCGGTTCCAGCCGTCAGCAAGTTCGCGACGTTCGCTCGAGAGTTGCAAAAAAACCTGGCCGATCATGCGCCCGTCTTGCGAAACAGCCACCCAGGCTTTGACAGACCCTTTTTCAACTTTTTTGAAGACGTCTGCAAAGACATTTCTAAAATGGAGGTATTCGCCATCCCATTCGAGGGCAGGCAGATCTGTATTTTGCAGCGGCCGAATAATGATCGACTCTGCAATTTCTGAATCAGTCGTATTTCGGATGGACTCTTCCATTAGCTCTATCGACCTTTACAACTCCTGGATTAATTGATCAAGGTATATTAGCTCTTGCTGTTGGGATGAAATTTTGCCATCCAGTTTTGCGTGTTTGAGTTCTTTCAAAATGGCAGTGTAACGCGGACCAGGCGGGATACCTTTTGCCTTCAGGGTTTCTCCAGTTGTAAAGGGTTCAACTCCGCGCCATGTCGTCAGGTAATTATGTATTTGCTGCTTAATCAGTTGATTTTCCTGCAGGCAATCCAAAGTGTAAAGTGCAATCTCGGGTAAGTTTTGAACGCTTTCTGTAAATTGGCTAGGCGGCATAGAACCAAGGTCATCAATATTTTTTACCAATGAAAGCGATGCTTTTAAAGAAGCGACCATGGGATTTGAGAAATGTAATCGGTTGGCGATGGCAAGTGCGGATTCAACCGAAAGGTTTGATAACCATACCAGGTAGGCTGAAGCAATCTTCAAATCACCTAGACCGGCCTGCGTGGTGAGGTTCCAGGGGATTGCAGGCGAACCGGTCAGCGCTTTTTGTAATGCAACTGACCAATCTTCTTTCCACTCAAGGGTGGGGTGCACTGCAGTAAGCAGGTTGAGTTCCATCAAACGTTTCAACACTTTGCAGGCATCAGCTTCTAGAAATATCAGGTTAAATTCGTGTCTGATGCGGTCGCCGCTGATTTGTTTCAGATTTTCACGTGCTTCTTGCATCAATTGCAGGGTGCGCACTTCAATGTTAAAACCAAAACGCTGTTCAAAGCGGACTGCTCTTAACATGCGAGTGGGATCATCCACAAAAGAGAGGGAGTGCAACACCTTGACCTGTTTCTTTTTCAGGTCGTCCAATCCGCCCCAATAATCTTGCAGTTCACCAAAATGAGAGCCGTCAAGACGCAAGGCAAGGGTGTTAATGGTGAAATCGCGGCGGTGCAAGTCTTGCTTAATGCTGGAATTAACGACGATGGGTAAAGCCGTGGGGTGGTCATAGAATTCGGTGCGTGCACTGATCAGGTCCAGGGCTTCAGGAAGGTCAGAAGAATCATCCGGTGTGCAGCCGAGATATGTTTTTAGCGAAGCGTGAAAATCTTTGATCTGCCACTTGGCGGTGCCAAAACGACGATGGACGGTTACTTTGCCTCCAAATTTTTCTGAAAGCAAACGGGCTAAACGGATGGCATCACCTTCGACTACGATATCAAAATCTTGCGAAGGAATGTTCAACAGCAGGTCGCGCACAAACCCGCCAACGATATACAGCGCCTGACGATCTTGTTGAGAGAGTTCAATGATCTGTCGCAGCAGGGCCAGGCGGCAAGCGGGAAGTGCTTTTTCAATCAGATCGGCATATTTGACGGCAGATAGATTGTTTGAGTCTTTATAGGTCAAATTCTTTAGCAGGTCGGTGCGGGTGACGATGCCGAGGATTTTGTTTGTTTCAGGGTCCAGCACGGGGATCTGACCCCAACCGGTGGAGGCCATCATTTCTTGCACCTGGTCGAGAGATTGATTCGGTGAAAGCGAATATGAGCCGGACTCCATCAGACTGCCGACCGAAATTTTCAATTTATGATTGCGGGCACGATCTACGGCACGACGGGTTAACAAGCCTACTACTTTATCCTCTTGCACCACCGGGTAACCTTCGTAACCGTAGCGCTGCATAAGCAGGTCTGCTTCGGCAATCGTGGTTTCAGGTGTCAAGAGCAGCGGCTTTTTTGACATGATCTTATGAACCGTCAATGGCGGTCGAATATTCTTTTTGATCTCTTCAGTCAGTTTATTCGTTATTTCTTGAAGCGTATTTTCGTGCGCCAGGTTGCTCCTGGTCAATAATGCGGATGCAGCACGTTCGTGACCTCCACCGCCAAAGGGGATCAGGATGCGCGAAACATTAATTTCGTCGCTGGTTGATCGGGCGATGATGCGTGTTCCTTCTTTTGTTTGCACAATCAGGAACAGTGCATCGGGGTCAAGCAGGTCGCGCAATTTATGCGCCACACTGGATATTTCTTCATCCATGGAGGCAGCGTCTGCACTGGAAAGTAATATATTTTTACCCAGGATGGGGAGTGTGGCGGCGTTTTGCATCAAGTCTTCTGCCAGCGCGCGTTGATTAACGGTCAAAGCTGGGTTGAGATATTCCGCAGCGATGCGCAGGCTCGCACCTTTTTCAAGCAGAAAGACAACGGCCTTGACGTCTCTAACGGTTGTGCCAGCGTAGGTAAGTGACCCGGTGTCTTCGTAAATGCCGAGCAATAACAAAGTTGCCTGAATATTTGAGAGTTGAACATCACGATCCATTAACATCTCCACCAAAATGGTGGTGGTGGCGCCTAATTTTTCAAGCTTGCAGATCCAATCCGCAGAAAGATCCGGTTTGGCCTGGTGGTGATCGACGACATGAATTTGTGTGTTTTTGTGAATGCCCTTCAAGGTGACCAGAGATTGGGTATCCACAAGTGTGACCTGTTGAATGTTTTCAACAGGCAGATCGCGTGCATCCACGAAAGGTAATTCAGCCCCGTAAAGGTTGATAAATTTACGCACATTGCGGTTTATTCGGTTGGGCAGCACCGGTTGAGACTCCACAGCAAGCAGAGAAGCTGCCAGCATGGCTGCCAGTGCATCGAAATCTGCCTGTTCGTGTGTGAGGATAATTTCCATTTTTTTATTGTAACATTAAGCGACTTTTTGGATTTCGTATGATTTGACTATCAGAATTTCATTAGAAATCGAATCCATTCACATCTGACTAAACGTTTAGCTTATAATTATGAAAAATATCTACTAAATTATTAAGGTCGCTTATGTCCATTGAAAAACGAAAATTATTGGTTGTGATGGCACATCCTGATGATGAAACCTTTGGTACAGGTGGAACGCTGGCTTATTATGCCAGTAAGGGTGTGGAAGTGCATTTGATCTGCGCCACTCGCGGAGAAGTGGGGGATGTTGAGCCTGAATTGCTTGAAGGTTTTGACAGCATCGCTGACCTGCGCGAAAATGAATTGCGTTGTGCAGCAGAAACACTTGGTTTAACTCAGGTTCATATGTTGGATTATCGCGATTCTGGCATGGCCGGATCGATTGACAATTTACATCCCAAGGCATTGGTGGCTGCACCACCAGACCAGGTTGCCGCGGAAATTGTCCGCTTCATCCGTGAACTGAAACCTGACGTGGTGATTACTTTTGATCCCATCGGGGGCTATCTTCATCCGGACCATATCGCAATCCATAATGCAACGGTCAAGGCTTTTTATGCTGCGGCTGACGCTGCTCAATATCAAGATGGACTGGCGCCCTTTCAATCACAAAAGCTTTACTATCATACATTCCCAAAAGGATTTATGAAGATGGCTATGTTTTTGCTGCGGGTGTTTGGTAAGGATCCAACAAAATTTGGGAAGAATGGTGACATCAACCTGGTGCCAATTGCACAGGCGAGTTTTACGATCAATGCTACAGTGGATTATCGTAATGTGCTTGCAAAACGCGACAAGGCAACAGCCTGTCATGCAAGCCAGGGTGGTGCAAAAATGACCAGCGGGGCAATGAGTGTGATGCGTAAAATATTTGGCGTTAGCGATCAATTCATGCGTGCTTATCCACCACCTACGAAGCACGTTGAACGTGATTTGTTTGAAGGGATATAAAAAATAAGTAGGGGAGGTTCATGATGCCTCCCCTACGGCTTATAACCTGATTACGTTGCCGCAGAAATCGCAGGTGATGGTATCCATGCCACGCAGCACGGGTTTGGTAATAGCGCCGCCGCAATTGGGGCATTGAGTGGGTGCAGTTTTTGCTTTCTCTACAGCAGCTTGATCCAGGGCGATCGCTCGGTCTGCATCGATCTCTTTGGTTTTTACCCGATTGATCAATTTTTGCCATTCGGCGCTGTCTTGCCCGTCAAGGTGAAGAGAAACCTCACGGCTAAAGGAACCGGTGGCAAGAACCAATTCAATCCAATCTTCGTTCTTGAACAAGCCTTGTTTTGTGGCTTTTACTGATTCAATTGTGACTACCGGTGTTTCAAATTGCAGTTTTTGCACCAGTTCACGTTCTGTGGTGACAAAAAGCACTTTCTTGGTGGCTATTTCTTCTTTTTGTTCAAAGATTAAGCGTTGGTCGGTCAGGAACAAGATACCCTTGGGATCATCTTTTTTCTCTTTGCCGTCTCTTGCCCAAACAGCTTTGACACCCATTACTACACTTTCACCGGGAAGAAAGCCGAAGCTGGCAGCATCGCTGTTATCAAGTGTATACTCCACCAAGTCAAGCTGCTGATCCAATTTATCAACTTCAGCTTTCAGGTCATCGTAAAGATTTCGCAGCATGCTTTCTGATGCATCGATTCTGGTTTTGTAATTGTCAAGTTCATTCTTGGCCATTTTAACCAATGACGCGGAGCCCATATTTACCTGAAGCGCACCGATTCGGGCTTCAAGCGGATGCAGCCCCAGCCTTAGGTTGTTTGATTCAATTGTCGTCTGGTTTTGTATTAACCCCTTTTTAGAAGCCCATTGTTTTTTGTATTCAACACCTTGCTGCTCAGTGATTTTGTTGAAGGCGTATTTGCGGTCGCGGATTTTTGTTATGCGTAAACCCATGTTTGCGATGTTAGTGTCCAATGAAGATACTTCATTAGTTATGGTTGATAGTCTGCACTCACTAATTACTCTCGAAAGATCACTTCTTAACGAATTGATCTCCTGCCGAATCTCTTCAATTGGGTTTACCTGGTCTGCAGCCATTATTAATCTCCTGTTGATAATTTTCTATCGGTACTATCCGTTGAAATATTTAATTAGTATATTATCTCTAAATATTTGAAAAGATGCAAATTATCGACAGTTAAAGTTTTATTTCTTTCTTTTTTGATTCAATTTCAACCAGTTCACCTGTGGTCACGAAAATGGTTCGTTCGCAAATATTGCTGACACGGTCGGCCATGCGTTCAAGATTATGAGCAACCCACATTAATAAATTGGCATGATCAATGTTCTGAGGCTTTTCTATCATCAGATTGACAAGCAGACGCTGAACTTTATTGTACATTTCATCAACTTTGTCATCTTCAGCGGGGATGGACTTAGCCGTCTCGCCATCTTCAATGATAAATGCACCCAGGGCTCTATGCAGCATACTTAATGCCAGGGTTGCCATTTGGTCAATTTCTTTTATGGGAACAGGGATGTCGAAATCACCAAGGTTTACGACTACCTTGGCAATACCCTTGGCATAATCACCCATGCGCTCAATTTCAGCAGAAACCTCAAGCAGTGCGGCCAATAAGCGCAAATCATGTGCCAGAGGCTGTTGTGTGGCTATCAAGATTAACACCGAATTTTCAATTGCGTAACGTTTTTCGTTAATCTTTCGATCTGCATTGTAGACTTCAACCGCCATCTTTATGTCACGTTTTTTTAGCGACTCAATCGACTGCATGGTGGCTTGTTCAACAAGGCTGCCCATCACGAGCATTTCGTCTTGAATTTGATGAATTTGGAGCATCAAGTTTTCTCTTGACATGATAACCTCTTTACTCGAATTAGCCGAATCTTCCAGAAATATAATCTTCGGTGGATTTGTGGGTCGGGTTGGTAAACACCTGACTGGTCACACCATATTCAATCATTGAGCCTGCCCTGTCTTCATCCATCGTAAAATACGCCGTAAAGTCTGAAGCACGACCAGCTTGCTGCATGTTATGCGTCACAATGATAATTGTATATTGAGCGGATAATTCGCGCATCAGATCTTCGATTTTCAATGTGGCGATAGGGTCAAGAGCAGAACAGGGTTCATCCATCAGGATGATTTCAGGTTTGACTGCCAAAGCGCGGGCAATGCAAAGTCGCTGCTGTTGTCCACCTGATAGTGACAAGGCTGGTCTCTGAAGCAGGTCTTTTACTTCACCCCATAGTGCTGATTTGACCAGGCACTCTTCAACCAAATCGTTCAGGTTTTCTTTGTAGTTGTTAATTCTGGCGCCCCAGGCGACATTTTCATAGATCGACTTAGGGAACGGATTGGGTTTTTGAAAAACCATGCCGATCCGTTGGCGTACCTGAACGGGATCAATTCGCGGGTCATAAATGTTTTGGCCTTGAAAAAAGATGCCACCGGTTACCCTTGACCCTGGAATAAAATCATTCATGCGGTTAAAACTGCGTAAGACAGTACTTTTTCCGCATCCTGAGGGGCCAATGATGGAAGTAATTCTCTTCGGCTCAATTTTTAGGCTAACATTCTTGACTGCTCGAAAATCACTATAATAGATATCAAGATCTTGTGTTTCAATTGCCCATTGTTTGTCTGTTTGATTTGTCATTTTCTACCTTACCGTTTATTCTGAATCTTGTTGCGCCATAGAATGGCAACAGCGTTCATTGATAATAGCATAAACATCAAAACTAAAATAGCCACGGCTGCAATACTTCGGAACTCCTGTTGAGGCCTGGTGGTCCAATTATAGATTTGAATTGGAATTGCGGTGAAGTTTGAGAACAATCCGCTTGGATCTTTTGTGATGTAAGTGGCAGCACCGACAATGATCAGCGGCGCTGTTTCACCCAATGCACGAGAAATGGCAAGAATCGTACCGGTTAAAATGCCAGGCAACGCGTAAGGCAAGACATGGTACCAGATTGTTTGCCACTGGGTTGCACCCAAACCATAGCTTGCCTGCCTGAGTGAATTAGGCACGGCTCTGATAGCTTCTTGAGCATTGGTAATTAAGATTGGCAGTATCAGCAGCGCCATGGTTAAACCCGCAGCAAGAATGGTGCGTCCATTTGCACCTTCATAACCAAAGAGCCGTCCGCTGGTAATTGGTTCAAAAGCCCTGACAAAAATGGTTAAACCGAGAATACCGTAGATGATGGAGGGCACACCAGCCAGATTATCAATGTTGGTTTGGATGACACGGCTGAGCCATGTGTTTTGTCTGGCATATTCTTCAAGATAGATGGCTGCACTTACGCCTAATGGAAACGCAACTGAAATTGTGATTAAGATTAGATACAATGAGCCCAATAGGGCAGTTCTAATGCCTGCCAATTCAGGTGTTTTTGACATACTTTCTTGAAGAAATTGAGGGGTGAACCACGACTTAAATTCGACAATGGCTTCGGGATGTTTTTTAGCAACCTGGTCACGGAAGGTATTGGGAGTGAATATGGAACCAAAGAGTGAATAACTATCTACGATTCGCTGCTTAAATACTTCAGTCTCTACCAATGCCATGAGGTCGTGGCGCGAACGCTCGACGAGTGGTTCTTCGCGATCCAAAGTGCGAACCCGGTTCGTTGATAAATTCGTTTCGATTAGCTGAATCAATTCAGTTTTAGAAACTTCCTTAATGGATGTAGAAATAAAACCATTTCGATCGTTCGTATCTTCAATAGCAACAAGACCAAAAGCCTGGTTTACAATCGAGATGATCAAGATTGCCAACGCGACCACGCCTACCAATGTTGAGAGACGGAAAAGCGCTTTCCAGATTGTAGCTTTCTTTTGGCGTTGTTCAAGATTCAGATCCCTGCCATATGTAGTTGTGCTGACGAGATTTAAAGGATTTTTCATTCATATACCTCGCGGTATTTTCTTGATATATGTCGGCTGATCATGTTCAATACGAGTGTGACGAGGAAAAGAAGCAGGCCGATGGCAAAGATGCTGTTGTAATCAGGCGTGTCATATGAGAGGTCTCCGCCGCTGATACGAGCGATATAGCCTGTCATGGTTTCGGCCGCTTTGAGTGGGTTGAAGGTGAAATTCGGCCCCGAACCCGCGGCAATGGCTACAATCATGGTTTCGCCCACTGCTCTTGAGATGCCGAGAATGACGGCAGAAATGATGCCTGAAAGTGCTGCAGGAAAGACAACCTGGATGGAAGTCTCAAACTTGGTCGCGCCGAGTCCGAGCGCTGCATCACGTAAAGACCGTGGTACTGCATGTAAAGCATCTTCGCTCATTGAACTGATCAGGGGCAGAATCATGATGCCCATCACCAGACCAGCAGAGAGCATATTATAGATTTCAACGTTTTCCTGCCCAAATATTCCACGTAAAAGGGGCGTCATAAATGTCAGCGCAAAATAGCCATACACAACGGTAGGAATACCAGCCAGAATCTCAAGGATTGGCTTAAGCACTTTTCTGGTTTTATCGGCGGCATATTCACTAAGAAATATCGCAGCTCCTAATCCTAGTGGGATGGCAACTAACATTGCAAACAGGCTGGTAATCATTGTGGATGTAACAAGGGGGAGGACACCGAATTTTCCAATTACGGGTTGCCAGACAGTGCCAGTGAGAAAATCTTTGAGTGTTACTTCAGGTAGACTAAAAAATAGAAATGATTCTTTGCCTAATTCAAAAACGATGCCTATGGTAGTAAAAATAGAAACAATACCAGCCATGGTAAGCACTGCTTTTATTATGGTCTCTGACCACCGTTTGTTATTGCGAAAAAGTTTTTGCTGGGCTGTACCCAACGAATCAGATGAATCTTTTTCTATGGATATACTTTTATGCATGGATTATTCTCCATTTTTGAAGATGGAAATTGGCCGAGGTTGTTCCCCAGCCAATTTCCGGTGAAGAGAGTAAAGAGATTACTTCAAGATTTCAGCTAATTTCATTTTTGCATCGTTAAGAGCGGTTTCGCTGGCGGGGAAATAACCAACTTCAAAAATAACTTCGTTGACACGGGTCAGGTAGAAGTTGATGAAGGCGCCGATCTGGGGTTTTGCAGCGATAACACCAGCATCAGAGTAGATGAAGAGGGGGCGAGCGAGTGCATAGCTGCCGTCTTCAGCAGTTACGACGGAAGGTGTAACACCATCGATAGAAACAGCGGTCAAATTGTCGGACTGGTCATTGAAGTAAGCATAACCGAAGTAACCGATGGCATAGGGGCTGCCTAAAACGCCTTGGACGAGGGTGTTGTCGTCTTCGCTGGTCTGCAGGTTGCTGGCGGCCAGAACAATGGCTTTGGCGTCGTCAAGTTCATCGATATCCTGGGGTCCTTGAATAACTTCTTCGGTGAAGAAATCGAAGGTACCGCTGTCAGTGCCGGGGGTGAAGCGCAGAATGTCTTCAGCGGGCCATTCGGGGTTCACATCAGACCACTTGGTAGCGGTGGAGAAGATGAGACCCAATTCTTCGAGGGTGACATTGGTGAGGAAGGTATTCTCTTTGCTGACCACGATGGCGATGGCGTCGGTTCCAACACGGAATTCAACGGGAGTGCGAGCAGGGGAGAGGGCAGCGCAGGATTCAACTTCTGAATCTTTGATGCCGCGGCTGGCGTTGGAGATATCAGTCTCGCCGGTCTTGCAGAAACGTTCGAAACCACCACCACTACCGATTGAAGAGAGGGTGTGCTGTCCGGTGTAGCCTTCTTGTTCGAAGAGGGCCTGGACGGCTTCACTCAGGGGATAGACGGTGGAGCTGCCTGCGGAGATGATGTCGCCGGAGACGGCTGAGGGATCAACTTCGGGGAGCATGCTGACGGGGGTTACTTTACCAGCAAGGATGTCGGCTAATTTCATTTTAGCGTCGTCAAGAGCGGATTCGCTGGCAGGGAAATAACCAACTTCAAAGATAACTTCGTTGACACGGGTCAGGTAGAAGTTGATGAAGGCACCGATCTGGGGTTTTGCAGCGATAACACCAGCATCAGAGTAGATGAAGAGGGGGCGAGCGAGTGCATAGCTGCCGTCTTCAGCAGTTACGACGGAAGGTGTAACACCATCGATAGAAACAGCGGTCA